>Ga0065711_1003290_pt1 | contig 32293 bp, 16 predicted proteins | sample Hoacrofraction12_FD_59098 | JGI IMG/M metagenome (GOLD analysis project Ga0065711, IMG submission 59098) | Hoatzin crop microbial communities from Cojedes, Venezuela - Epithelial fraction 12 v2 (version 2) | ecosystem: Host-associated > Birds > Digestive system > Esophagus > Crop | place...
ATGCATCCCAGGATCCCGTTAGCTTTCTTGGCAGCCAGGGCACACTGCTGGCTCATGGTCAACCTGTCGTCCACCAGGACACCCAGGTCCCTCTCCGCAGAGCTGCTCTCCAACAGGTCTGCCCCAAGTCTGTACTGGTGCATGGGGTTATTCCTCCCCAGGTGCAGGACCCTGCACTTGCCCTTGGTGAACCTCATCAGGTTCCTCTCTGCCCAACTCTCCAGCCTGTCCAGGTCACGCTGAATGGCAGCACAGTCTTCTGGTGTACCACACCTCCCAGTTTGGTGTCATCAGCAAACTTGCTGAGGGTACATTCTAAGTCTTCATCCAGGTCGTTGATGAAGAAGTTGAACAAGACTGGGCCCAATACTGACCCCTGGGGGACACCGCTAGTTACCGGCCTCCAACTAGACTCAGCGCCGCTGATGACAACCCTCTGAGTTCTGCCATTCAGCCAGTTCTGAATCCACCTCACTGACCACTCATCCAGCCCACACTTCCTGAGCTTCCGTAGGAGGATGTTATGGGAGACAGTGTCAAAAGCCTTGCTGAAGTCTAGGTAGACAACATCCACAGCTCTCCCCTCATCTACCCATCTTTTAAAATCTTAAATACCTCTAGTTTTCCCTCTGTAAAATAGTCATGCCCATAAGAGAGAACAGTTAGCAACAGGAAGGGACATATGTATTTAGGATCAATACATTTGATAATCAAGCAGTAAAAGGAAAACTGAAAGCTTTCCCGCCTAGAAACAACACACAGGTTTTTGCAAAGGGTACAGAAACATCTGTACAAAGAAGCACTAAGTGACACGTGAATACAGAAGCAAATAAATATGAACGAAAAATCACCACCAGAGTCAACCAGAGAAACTCCTCACTGTTACCAGGTGGGATTTTTCCACCCCCTTACTTTGCAGCAAAACCTTTCACTTGAAATAAGCACCAGAAAATTTTCTACTTGCTTTTGAGGTCTTGGGGAAAATCAACCTGGTATTTCTTTTTTCCATCTACATATTTATGAGGTGTTACTAACCTTCACATCCTCTGGACAAGATGCTTAGTTGAATGATTTCTGTCTTTTCATAAAGCTTTTGCTAACTGTGTAAGACATACAATCACTCCTACTCTATCCTGTGATTTCTAAACACAGTATCGAGGGCACCATCCCTCCAGGTCACATAGACCATTTGACCATCTATCAGCAACCAACAAATAATTAAGCAAATTCCTCACTATCATTGGCTTCCGCAGTGGGAAAAAAAGAGTGGACCGGAAGAAACTTTCATTTCTATCAGTTCAATCTTTACCACAACATGCCTGTGTAGATTTCCTCTGTATAATTAAAATGTTCTCCCTTTAGGTTCACTTTATTTTCTGGGGCAAAGATCTTTATCACTCTAAACTTAAGAACTAGAGTGAATATGTGTACAGTTCCACTTTAAAATGTGTAAGAGGACTTTAAATTTTTTATTTGCTGTAGCTGGTGTGCACTACATATTTGATAAGAACATCACAAACAGTTTTTCCCACTCAGTAAAGCTATTTAAGGACAAAGCAGAGAAAAGGCTACTGCTCTTTTGAGCCCTCCAAGCCTGTGGAGCCACCACAGGCCTCAGTTTTTTCTCATGCATATTGCCAACAACAAGGACAAAATTAGATTTTGCAGTGCACAAATGGCTTGGCAATTTGAACTGCCACTTAAAACACTGCTCTGGTGAGCAAAGCCATGGTCTTGATGTGGATTACTCGCATTCACAACTGCAGATATATTAAAATCAATCAGACATTTTCATCACAAATTGACAAAAATGTTCTTTTCTACCTCGAAAATTAATTGACTTCAAGTGATAATTGGTTGCACTAATTTGTGACACCTTGTAAATAGGTATGATAAAAAAGAAGTGGGAAACACAAAACAACAATCTTTCTGAACTCATGTACGAGCATTGAAGCAAACATACAGTAAATGTTTTTGCTCCCCTTGTCCCACAGAGTGAAGTGTATTTCTGACTTAGCCAGTCTGGAAAGTACTGTCTTTCAATCTCTTTCCAAAATTGGTGATGATGCATATTTCATCACTTACCAGAATGCTCTGCTGGAAGAAGCAAGCAGTTTTAATACAATCTATACTTGATGTAGTTACTATAATACACAAATCTTACTAGTACTCGCGGGATACTCTCCAACATCTTTTCCAGGGTAATCATCAGTTGCCGTCACAGAAGAGATGTCAGGTGATGCAGGAGAAACTTCATCATCTGTATGGTGATGGATGAATCATTACTATTTCAATAGCTGAATTTCAACTCAGTACTCACAACTGCTTCAATTATTCTCTACCACATGCTTCATTCCTTCATTTATTGGTCCAATAGAGAAGAAAGATACAGACTAAGTTCTTCATACAATTCAACCCCAAATAGCCTTACTTTACTAACATAGTCAGGATATCACCAAAACAGGTTAATTCAAGAGAAGTATGCATTACAGTGATAATGAACATTCTGGCAATGATCTGTTCATGTGATTCAAGCTCTGATTGTACCTGCATATCACCTGGACAGGGATTCTTTAGCAATGAGTGAACTTACGTGCATTCCCCTCTTTACTGAGACATACTCTGAGATTTAGTCCAAAAGTCTAAACTCTGCATGGAAGCAGAGTTGGTAAGACTTGTCATGGAGAGCAACTGAAATACATGGCATAAACCCTGGAGAATGGCTCTGATCCTAGTTCCTTAGGAAGATAATGTTAGGATTTACCTTTCGTGATGCTAACTACGCAGAAAAACAAGCATAACATGTCATGATTATACCACCAGTGAACTGTCATTGTATAATCCTAATGCTTCTGCTCAATATGTTTTTTTTTCTAATTTGAGTATTTATTGAGGATGTGATGCAAACTATTGGTATCCTTCACTGGGAAGTTACTAGTGATTTGATAAAAAGTCTGAAGTCAGAGGTCACACTGTAAACTTTACTGTACTTAGAGGATGAATTATATTTGTACGTCTCAGGTCCAATAGAAGCTAATCTTTCAGAACTCTGATAATTTTGGCCACATGAGCAGCATAAAAGATGAAATAAAATACACACCACTTCCACAAGAAAGCAAGGTACAGGCAAGGTGCTCTAATTCACCCTGCAGAATGCCCTAGAAAAGAGTATGGCATTTGGGCATTTGTATCCGGTAGGGCTTTATGAAAATAGAATTTGGCTTTACCGCCTAAACTAAGAAGATATTAATAATATTTTAATTTGACATTTTTATCTCTCTATTCTGTAATATACTGTAGGAAGAAGATGTCCTAAAATAACCCCTGTATTTGTACAAAGAGAAATCACTTGTACTGTAAACTCCTCCTTGTTCTTATTACTTAATGTCAATTCATCTTTTGAGAGAACAGATAAGAATATATTATCCTATCTCTATATAACCATACCCTCAGCCTAACCGACCCCTCTGTTTTCACTGCTACATATGATTTTGAGCCTTTAATGAAATAAATATTTTAATAAGAACAAGAGCAAATTCTCAGAACCATCGATTTGCAACATCCCGGGAAGGTTTATGTGGGAAACTATGCTGATGTATGGCTGCTTTGTACTTCTGTGCAACCAAAAAAATCCTTAGAAATTCAGGATGCTTCTCCTTTCTTTCAAAGACACAAATTCTCCTTTTACTTCTCCAGGATACAAATTAGAGATGATGCTCCTCATTCCCTCATGATATCCTTTAACTAGCAATGTAATCCTTCACTCAGTTTTCTTAAAGGGGATGTAGTGGCAACCTACTGTCCTTACCAGAATCTTTTCCAGGAAATTGTTTTTCACCCCCTCCAGAAGAATGATCTGGCAGCTGTGAGAGTGGAGTAGCACTTCCATAATACGAGGGGCTGGATCTCCTGATGGAGGCGTCCATGGGAGTTGTGTCATGTGTTGATCCACTACCTACACTTTCATCATCTGCACCTGAGGTTGAGGACTCTCCACTATGACGCGTGCGATCTGCATTGTCAATGACTGTTGGAAAGAGGAAATTAAGCAGCTGATAATATCACAGAGCTACATAACTATATTTCTGTAGTGCTAAACAGTTTAAGTCCTATAACAAAAAAATAAAGAGAAACGGTTGTTGATTAATATCAGTTCATCCATTTTTGCCATCCTATCTAATCTATCCAGATCATACAGCACTAATTTGTGTCTAATGTATATATGCTGATGCATATACCTGTCAAATACAGAGGGCCTACTCTGCATCAAGTATTTTGATATTTTGATCAGACAGCTTGATTTTGAACATAAAATCTCGGCCTCCGTAAAGTCAATCAGAATTTTAGAATTGGGACAAATAATTTATAAGGAGAGTTTTCTTCCACTTCCAGCTGCTTTTCTAACCAGCAGCTCAAACGAGATGTAGAAAGTTTGCTGTCTTAAGCAAAGTCCTGTATGTCAAAGAAACACTAGAAGCTCTGAGGTGCTAAAAAATGTCAAATACTTATATAAAAAGTATTTGGTAGCACCTTAAGACAAAGCAAGCTCCATGGGTTTAGGTGAAGACAAATTAATAATTTCTTTACTTGCTGTTGAACATCGCTTGACTTCTTTTTCTTAAGTTTAGATTGATTTTTAATATTAGCAATTGTTTATGTAAAAAAAGATAAATGGATCCCAAAAACGAAACAAATGGCAGGTCTTTCTAATCAATACAGTACCTGTTTCACTCGGATTACTGAGGAAAGAAGTATCTAGTCCTTCAATTGGCTCACACGCTCTGTCTCTTGTTTCTGTAAAAGAAGGAAAACAGAAAATAATTATTTGAGAAAACTGAGAAAAAAGTCATGTGTGTACCCATATTAATTGTACATAATCACAAAACGTGATTGAAAACAAATTTCCAAATCAAATGTTATTCACTGATCTACCTATGTTCCCTTTTTGCTCCTCCCCAGGTGGGGAACTTCAAGATTGTTCTGTCAGCTAAGAACGAGAGTCTCCATTTTCATGACCACTCCAGAAAATTGCTGCAACCAACGTCACTTAGAATAGCCTCGTGACCAAGTTTCAACGCAGAGAGCCCCGCTGTTGTGGCAGAAGTGGCAGCTCTAATCCTTTTAGCCAGCAAGACCCCGTCCCCCGCAGGGAGGGCTCTGCACAGGCGAAGTGTGCCCTGGTCTGGGGAGCACTGCTTGGCCCAGTGGGATGCGGTGCCATGCTCGGGCCAGTGTGTGAGCTAGTGCCGGGAGGGAATGAGACTTGGGAGGAGTTAGAAAGCTCTGGTGGGGATGGACGTTGTAGCGGTAGAAGAGTCATCCATGCGTGATAGTGGATGGCAGCTCACTTAATACCATGCCAATGCAAAGATGATTTTTAATGATATGTCCACCAAGAACAAAATAAAAAAATGTCACTGCCCTTTAAATCACCAATGAATTTTGCCTACAGCTTTCTGTAAGGTCTGTCTGCTTCTACTGTGAATGTAATAATCTACTGAAATTCAAGACACTTGAAGTTAGTCCAGATTTTACCTTCAAATACTGTGCTCAGCATCTGTCACAAGACTATCTACATTTTCCTAATAATTTAGTAAAGTTTTTCCAACAATTACAAAGTTCAAAACCTTAGAGGCAAGTGATCTGCTTCTGACCCTCATCGCTAGCTAACTGCCTAATGTTTGAATGGACATTCGCCTGAGAGCAAATACTGGGTGAACCTGCAAACAGGAGAGCAGCAGCCACGTCCATGGGCCTGGGATGGCCGCCCCGGGCCTAGGAGTTCTGCAGATGGCAGCCACCCTTGCATCCCCTAACACAAATAACTGTTGTTCACTAGAGAAGCTCATGTGAGGATGAACAGAGGAGCTGAGCATTGTCACCTACAACAGTTATGTCTTTTAGATTCAGTGCTGCAGTGGTTCACTGCACGAAGCCATTAAAATGAACTGTTCTGAAGCTATTAAGTTAGTGACAAGTGCAGAAAATGGTTTAGTTCAAAACACGCTAATGACAAAATGGGTCAAATTCATTGCTGGCATTATAGATACAATTCTAGAGGCTGATAAAATGTATTTCTTCTCAGCTAAAGACCAGATGATATTTAACATAGAAGTCCTCATTCCAGTACCTTAAATACGAGATTACATATACTGTTGTTAGTTAAACATATCTAAAACACATCATAAAAGCATATACATACCTGTTGCATTGTAACAGTACGCATCATACCGAGCAGTTGTGTTTGCTGAAAGTTTGTAAATGCCAGTATGATTTGCTGCACAGAGAGGATAGGGATTGATTCGTGGGATAACAATATTCCCCACTACAAAACCATACCTGTGAAGAACAGAGGAAAATACACCATATTACATATTAGAGCAGATGGCATAAATGTTCTAGATATCTCAAACATGAAGAAGCTATGAAGAAGCCATTATTATCATCTTACATTATTATTAAAAAGTGCGTGCATTTATGCATACTTTTTGTATATGAAGGATGTTTAATTAAGTGAGTATCTTTATTAGCTAGGATGATTGGTTCCAGAGCAAGGCAGTGGAAGTGAGGGACTGGAAGGCAAGTGCACTTGTTATTCAGTGTGAGGCTGTATTACCTGACACTAAAGACTGGCTGCTTTTTGATTTGGGGAGTCACATTTTCATTGCCTTCAGCATAACACACTGCCCAGTGACACTTCACACAGAAATGTTGGGGGCTCAATTTATAGTACCTGAGCAAATCTAGAGAATGGTTGTAAGACGCATTACTTTCTGTAGAAGCTGACGGCTTAGTAAAATGTTCAGCTACAACACTCATTCATCCACACATTCTTACTGTATTTTCCAGTCGAGCAATGTGGCTATTGCGTACAGAGCTCATATATTTCAGTGAAGACTGCGTTAGCAGAGCTCCATAATGTGCAATGCATTATTACCGTTCTGCAATCCTGCAACATATGATTAATTCCAATGTATTTAGCTGGGAGGTGTGATAGAACCGTAATAAGAACTGGGGTTTGGTTTGGGTTTTGTTTTACTTCTTGAGAGGTGCAATTTATTAGGGAGGAGTAAATTTCATAGCTTTGCAGTTTTTTATCTGTGAGCCCCATTCCAGTTACATGTCTAATGTGCAGATACTTGCAGTTCTGAAACTCTCTTGTAGGTAGAATTAGAAACTGCTTTACTCACACGTCCAACCAAGCCTACAGTGTTGACACTTTATAATCTATTAATCACCTACTCTGTTATGATCTGTTGATTCATCTTACTCACTCACCATTCCACATGTATTTTGATGATTACATGCAGTATATTTTTATTCTCCTACTCAAGCTTGATAAGAGCCTAGCCTTACTGACAAGGACTTCTAGCACAGGTTCAACAAGTGAAAGTAAAAGGGTGGGAGGCTTGGCCAAAAGGAAAGGAGGAAGGAATCCTATCTACATGCCTTACATGTCCAAATCTGTCCTCTGCTAAAGTGTGAATTACGGAGAATTGTAACATTAATGAAAAACTACAGCTCCCCACTACAAAAAACATTTCCTTCTACTCCTCCTTTCAATTAGCTTTCTATTTTAACTTCAGAAAAGACTTTCCACATTGCAGAATGCTCCTAATTACTAGCACTAGAAATCTCTACCCCTAGGTGTTTAGTTAGGATTTGAACTTTAGTCTCTACATATTGTGTAGTGCTGGACAATTCAGAATGCTAAGTATGATCATATGCTAATTTTAGAGAAAGAAGATGCCTACTATCTTGTGCAGGACTTACCCCTCAGAGTGAAGAACTGTCTCTAGTCTTTATGTGGTACTACTTTAAACAACATTCCCACTTCTCATGAAGAATATTCTAAGGCTTTAGGAATTTTCTGTTCATTGTTCCCTGGCACTATTGTCCACCTCTTTCGCCAGCATGCAAGGACATAACACTTGTGAAAACGAGTGTGCCATATGCTGTCATCAACAGCAGTGCATGACATCTATATGTATAAATATGTCTTCAAGGCAGTGCACATGTATCTTTCCATGACTACAAATTACTTTGTATGGATACTATTAATTTAAAAGGAGCTTTACTGAATTCTCATGTGCTTGCAAGCCAGTGGCAAAGAAAACTCAACCACTAGGCGTTAAAAAAGTAAAGCACTACTCACTTAACTGAAATGAAATAATTCACAGGAAATAGTTACATGCGCTATTGATGCCAGTACTATTTCTCACGGTACCAGAATGAAAGTCTTAAAATTTTGGAGAAATGTCCACAGAACTTTTCTACTCCACTCAGAAGATAAATTCTATTTCTCCATATTTGCTGTTTATTTTAGATTGTAATAAAGCTGAAAATCTACTGAAATTTATTTCAGCTCTATAATGGTTTACCAACATGAACCTATGCTATTTGAGTGAAAAAACAAAACACAACAAAACAAAACTTCAAATCTACAACTCCTGAGTGCAGTCTTTTTTCTGCATTTGAATATTCAGGATGACTGGTATAATAAGTGTATCATATATCTTGCAAAGCAAGATCACATGATCATCTAGTCTGATATATTTACAGACCATAGGACTGTCCTGACTTAATTACTGTTTGAATGGAAGCCATCATTGGGGAAATAATTCATCTTGATGAAATCATGGTGTGACAAAGAATATACTACAACCCTTGTAAGCTGTTTCAGTCAATAATTATTAACCTTACATATTTTATTGTATCAGTAATCACTTAATGAATCCAAAATTTTCTCTGAGTAGCTTCCAGTCTCTTGGTCTAGTTATTTTTTGCTAAACCGAAGAGTCTGTATTATCCACATTTGTTGCCCTATACACCATTAATTACAGATGGTAGTTAAGTCACTTGACAATGTGGTTTTGGATTTTTAATCACTTTTATGTCTGTCTTCTGCAACTTCTTCATTCATACATAATAAAAATGCACTAATACTGTGGCCGTTTTTTCAGTGGGATGTCAGGGGTTCATCCCTCACAGTACCACTTGCTGCTTTTGACTGTTTCTTGACAAGACAGAGTTCCCTGTACTGTATATACCATCTTCAGACTTTGACCTTACATCAGGTCATCAAAAATCAAATAATTTTCACATATCTTACCAATTAGTCAGTGATATGATATGCTCTGAACAGCTTTATAATTATTTCATTATACTGTCAATGTTTTGTTACCTATAGATTTTATCTGTATGAGTTTATGATTTTTTTAAAGACAACTTGTAAAGGACTAATTTATTATCAGACCCAGAGCAAACATACACATGCCCAAAGATGTGTTGTTCATCACTGAATATAACCTGCTTGAGGACTGACATGGCCATCTAATTAAAAGCTATATGAAGTCAACTGTAATATTACATTATAGCATGGATGGATGGACTTCTCATGATATATTATTTTTTCAAGCATTCCTTTACCTGCAAGTTTCAAATCCAAGTTCATGAGCTTTCTTCAACTGCTCTAGTGTTGACAAGGTACTATTGAGAGCTTTGCAGAGTTCGACTGCTTCATTTCGTGTGAGACTGTAGCGACCATTTTTCTCCACATGAAAAACTCCTCCATATCTGCAACTTACATTGAAGTCTGTTATCAAAAGAAAAGAGAAAAAAGAATTACAAATTTTTGGACTTAATGCTTCACTGAAGACCTAGAAATTATTTATTTTCATATATAGTGCTTTCAATGCAAACCAGCAAAAAGTAGCATCTACCGATCCATTCAGAAAGAGCTACAACTTTCAACCACCTTCTTCATACTTCCCCTCTTTGGGCTGAGACGCAAGCCAGATCTTCAGCCTTTCCAAAAATACCAATACAACATGTTTTTGTGAGGTATCAAGCATTTTTAACATACCATTAACAATAATGTGTAGAAGATGTAAATACGTTGTGAAAGTCTTGGAAGACACATTACTGCAAAACTAACTGAATATTCAAATGTATTTGAAAACAAAATATTTCATTCATAACATAGTTTTTTAAAGATGAAATGGTGTCTAATCAGAGCCTTTATGTTCCTAAAGTTCCTTAATTGTCTCATTGTTATCCCTTCACAGTGAATCCTTTTAAATTAATATATACGTCAATCCCCTGTCTCGCAAGTAGTTGAAGCAATGTGTTCCCATTGTTAGCTACACAAAAGCAAAAAGCTTGCATTGGTTTGATGTTGTACGATCTACCTGAGACAAAAACTAAGGAAGCTGCCACAGATATTCTAAACTAGAACAACACTATGCTGTTAAATATTCCCTGAAAGACAATCTCTAAGCTCTTCCTACTCAGCCTGCAGGGGCAGATAGCGAAGCATCAAATACACATGACATAAGAGTTCACATGAAGTAATTTCTCGCTTCCTGTTCATTCATCTTGACAGTATTTCCCTCCATTTTGAAAGGTTTTGTCTTGCTGAGCTCCCACTCACACACAACTTGCTGCCAACCGATATCAGTTTCAATACGCACTGCAGTAAGCTGATTTAACGATAAAGGATAATACTGCAAAAGTTTGCACATGGAAGTAACCTTCAATGGCAAGCAGTATGAGGATAAACATAATGAACAAAATAAATAAAAAAATTAAGTGCCATATTTATGTTGCGCAGTTTGGTTTATGGCCTTCAGCCCGGCAATCCTGAACAAGCGGTACATGCAAAGCCTACGGGAGGGGAGCGCCTCATACAATTCACTACAGACACTGAACAAAAGGCGTACGGGCTAGAGGCTCTGAGGAGATCACACTGCGTTCATTTTTATGTTAGAAAGATACTGCCTACACAATACTACAGTAGGAAAACGGTATACTCCAAGGAAAGTCTGTGACTGAGTAAAATTAAAGGAAAAATAAACATTTGTTTATCATTTTTTTTTAATAGGAAAAGCTAAGGAAGAGTTAATAATAATAATAATATGCATAAGAATAATCATGTACATGGAGAAAATGGGGAAGATCAGGATGCTTCAAAGCAATGTGAATTAACTTTGCTCCTGCCCCACCTTTCCCCCAAGAGAAAAAAGCAGCTGCAACTCCAGACTAGAATGACAACTGCAAAGCACTCTTAATTGGAGTAGCCTATTACTCCCAGTGAAGAGAGGAGCATGACTCATTTTTATCTTAATTTTAATGGGTGTTCCACGTGCAAGAAAGGGAAAAGTAGACAAGACTTCCACAAATATTAAAAGATGGTGTCTGCACCATCTATTTGAAATCAAAGATGCCATATAATAACCGTTTTCCTAAAAGGCCCTAAATGCAATTCATGCACATTTGCATTGACACATTCTATGTGAACAACAAGCAAGTTCCCTAATATCATTTTTCCTTGACAGTCTATATTCTTCTATAGCATAGATGTGAAAGCAAATGAAGGCAATCAAGGCATGCACACTTTCTTCAATTGCTTTTGTTCATTGGTAAACTGAAGTTATTCTATCTACAGTGTATCTACTCAGTGTAAACTGCAAGGAATGTTCCTTTCCACAGGTAACAGGAAACAATCCAGGGGATGAAATACCAGATTAGATCCAGACTGCATGGTGTATGAGAAGACAACCACTATTCACAGCATAGCTAGGAGTCCAACAGTATTGATGATTGCTTGTCAGCTCAAAAGCTGTTCATCCAATCCTAAATACTTTTACCATAGGCAACAGAATTAATCGTTATGGTTACTTGGATTGCCTTTCCACAAAAAGAATGTCAAAAATATGCCTTCTCCCACCTGCTCCCCCAATTATTTAGGCTGACAAAGACATTTAATGTAGACAAAATTGGTATACATTGCATAGCTGTTTAACAGTCTTGATGATTACAGTTCTTTATATTTTTATTATCATGTTGCAAAAAATACCAAGAGGACATAATTTTTAGTTTTGTAAAATTTATGCAAGACTAACATGTTTTCTCAAAATGCCTTTATTTTGACACACCTGTCTTCTTCCAGTGAAAAACAGTTCTATTAAAATTTCTCTGATGACAGCCATGTCATGAGGTTTTGAAGGCAAGAATGAGGAACCTGTGTGGAAGAGGAAACTAACAAATGCATTTTTCTTTCGTGGTGGACTCAATGTCTTGCAACAGGGCTGAGTTTCACAGTCTGAGGAGAAGCTACTGGATTAATGCAGAACAATAGTCTCCGCAAATTCCCACACACGATTCTGAAATTGTCGCAGTGCTTCCACAAGTGTCAGATGCAGATGTGCACAGCACTGGTCCTGGGGATAGCTGGTGGACTAGAAACCTTCTGCGGCCACCCCCCTCACTGCACAGCACCGCGTGCCCAAAAGCCATTGCCACATGTACCTACAAGTCACAAATGGAGTCAGCAGACATTCAGGTTGCAGGTCCCAACAGATGCTCTCTTACAACACCACAACGAATAGCTACTCTGCACAGAAGGACATGGCCCACAACTACTGCTATGTGGTGGAGTTGCTCTCACAGCTGCCACGTGAGTGACTTCTGCTTTGGCACTGAATGTTCCATATTCAAAGCCTGACATTATTTTGGAAGTTGTCCAGCCAGTAGCTGTATTAAACATAAATGGCCAGGACTGAAAAAAGGCTTCTCTTTAGTTTTCCCTTCTTGACTCTCTCTTCTCTCTAGAACAAGGCGGGCCTAAATTTGTTAGTAATTAAACATACATAAAATTTGTAATTAAACATACATAAAATTTAGTATAAACATACATAAAATTTGGGGATCAGCTCACAAAGATCTATTCCATTACTTAAAAGTAACGAGCTCAGAGATTCTGGAACTAGATGTGTTTGGAACATCAACATCTCTTCCAATAACTTCAGGCTAATTTCTGAAGAACTTTCACTATGAAAGCAGACACCACAACCACTTACTTTGGGTTGCATTTGAATCACACAGCTCATCCCAGATTCATTGAAATATTATGTGAAGTTCATTCTTGTTTGGAGTGAATTTGGTTCAGCTGCCATCAAACCTCAGCCCATTCATGGTTTTAAAACACTACAATATATGCTCCATTGCCACCCAGATATCCAGTCATACTCAGAATCCCATTGATCAGGCAGCCAATTCCTTAAACCCCAACTCTTGAAAAATAAATAAGCTTATTTACACAAATAGGCTTAATGGAACTACTTGCAGGCTACAGTTACGAGCATGTACATTTTCCATGGAAATGCTCAGCCCGGCTCTACAGTGCACATACTGTACAAGGGGACGCTTCTGGCAGGCATCAGGCTTATTGCACGTGTGCTGACCAGCTGCACTGCACGCACACACGGAAGGGCCAAAGCTCCCAGGAAGCCTCGCGCACGCCGTGTGGGAGATCACGCGGGCATCCAGGGAACCCCCGGGAAAAAATGTGGCAATCCTCAAAACTGCTTTTGAGGCTATCCAGTTAGTTAGCACTTTGCCCTAAAGCAATGTTGAGACAGCATGCTTTGTTTTTATTTTGATGATCTGCACCTGCCATTAAAAATGTTTGCAATATCGGTGTAGTATAGATGCTGTGTTCATGAAGCAGTGAGTGTGGAAAAAGGACTACAGCAGTACCTAAGCTCACATGACATTCCACAGTCTAAGCAGATTGCATATATCCAGCATCTCCTCTGTGAAGATGGTAATGACCACATCTTAAAAATGGCAAAATACAGATGCAGAGCACACTGCCCAGAGCTGTCAGGAAACCCAGAGTTTTTACTTTATGGTCTCATATTTTAACATCCAGACAATGGGGATCTGTAACTGAATTCATAAATATATTTCTAGTCATATCAATACCAAACTCCTCAAAAATAAAAGGTGGGGTCTAAACTAAAATACCACCTTAAACTCTTTTTTCCATGCTGAGGCTTACAGACGAATTTTGAGTTAGGGAAGAAACATGAATGCCAAATCCAAATCTAAACACATATTCCACCTTTTCTCATAGTGCAGGAAGGTCAAATCCATTAATTTTATGTTGATGGTACTTAGCTGGCTTTAACACAGTTATGCAAAAGATGGATTTTTTTCTCTGTTTCAAGAGACAAGGCAATGCAAAACTCACACTGTGTGCCAAACTGCTACTGATCCCTTCAACCCTTTTGAAGTTTCAAAGGAGCTGATTCAGAGCGGACTCACAGTGGAATCACAACCAGCACTCAAACCTTCCCTTCTGCCCCTTCTTATAGCTGGCAGGCTTTGGGGGCTGACAGGCCACGATCTTTCCCTGACATCCACATGACTTCCTACAGCTGAAAGACAAAATTGTTTAATAAAAGCTCTTTAAAAAGGCAGAAAGCACTAGACATGCCTGAATTGTCATCATCATTAATCTCATCCAGACCATGAGACTTGGGTGACTCAACCCAAAGTCACGGAATGCCCCTAAGCCTGCACTGCGTTTTATGAGCATGGAGAACATTAACTTTCACACAGGTCATTTCTCCCTGTCTTTCCTGGGATTTCTGGTACTCTGTCTCAAGCAGCTGCATGCAAACCCTTCTCTGCTATTGCCATTCACGTATCGAAACCAGGCTCAATTAATAATTTTCAGCCAAAATCACTAACTCCAGTTCCACAGACAATTTGCTAGCTACAGCCCACCGGCATGATAGAATTGGCTGAGACAAACTAAAGAGCATTGTCCTTTCATGCAAGTGTGAGTTACACCCTGATTATTAATGCAAGAGGCTTGTTAGAAGCTGTCACAGTAAGAAGTCAGTTGCAATCTCCATTTCCACCCTGGTTCTGCAACCCTTACGCGTATTGAGTAACACTGACTCATGCAAACTCTTCCCATTGGAGTCAATTTTCCATAAAGATTTTTGATCCACTGTACGGATGTTTCAAATACTGCTCCCTGCTTTTCATTGTTTTCAAGAACATATCTAAAGGTTTCATTCTCATGGTGTATGCTGTATTCTCTTAAAAAGAAGAAAAAAGTGATTTTAACAACTGCAGAGGTACATCAAAGCAAATGAAGTGGAAGATTTGCAAAAACCCTGCCCCCCTTCAATGAAAACATGTAGAAGAATACTTAGACACAATGTTGTTAACAGACTTCTTGGTAAAACCACAGTCTGCATTGCATGGCAACCAGGAAATGTTAGTGTGCTGTTCTCATGGGGATTTTCCTTTTCAGTTTGTGGTTCAAGATGATTGATAGATCACCAGGATGTGATAACTTGGGACTGAAAACAGGGACAGAACTAGGGGTTTGACGGTGCAGACAGTTTTCATTCTATGTTTGCTTTACTAGAACATAGTTTTTACATTTATTGTAAGAACTTTGTTCTAAATTTATTACACAGATTTCAAGCTCTAGGCAGGTATACATGGGTAAACGTTTCCTTATAATCACAGATTATTTAATTTTGTACTGGCACTTCTGAACAGGAACAACCACTAGCTTAGGACCGATATCTACATTTTGAATATTAGCACCTGCCTTAATGCACGCTAGTAATGAAGTAGAGAAGAGTGGCATACTGGAAACAGATAAACATCTGTTTAAGAGACTCCTAGTAACTACAGTTCCTCTCCAGGCAAATCTAGAAACTGGGCCATATGAGTCCTAAGATCTGTGGAGGTTTGGATCATTCAGATCTCGGCTCTCGGTTCAGACCTATCTCCAGCTGATGTTTATTTTTTTAAATGTTTCTCAGGAAAACTACTTCATGGCTAAGTAAGAATGCATATGTCACTCTCAACTAGAGGAAAAGCCCTCTGAATACGAAATTTCACATGATGTAAATTCACGAAACATTTCAGAATCCAAGACATTTTGTCAACAGATATACTAAGATAGTCCAATTACCGCCATTTTGACATCTGGGAGAACTTGAACATGCAAACATATCATTCAGTGATTACCTACAATAATGATACACTACGATACACACAGGCCTGGATAGCAGTACTATTTGTGTATTACAGCATTTTTTTAGAGGCTATTGGTAAAACCATTCACTAAAGCAATTTGCAGCCCAGAGAACTGAAATAGGATACAGGGGTTTCCACCTTTGCGTTAGAAGTTGGACTAAAGCCCAGGTCAGTAGTGATGAACACGACTGGATAGCTGTTTGCTAGGTTATGTAAAATGATTCTTTGATCCCAGCCCCAGTCAATAATAGACACGTGTCGACATCATTAAAACACACCTACACCTGAATCCCTCAGGGCTTGATGGGGAAAGGAAAATTGTGCTGGGAAAATCAGACTCTAAACTGGGATGACGACACACTGATCAAAACTTAGAAGTCAAATTCTGCAGGATCCATGTGAGTTAAGCAAGCACGTGTCTACGAGGCTGCAGTCCTTTACCATCACAACAAAAAATGTGCCAAGGATCAAGCAACAAGTATAGTAATTTAGTGTGGCTGGGTGACGGTTTTCTGTTCTCCCATTTATGATATTCTTGCTCGCCTAGCAACCACTCTCTACAGAAAGTAAAGAAACAAACCTGCAAATAAGTGAGCCACATCATAAGTGAGGCTTCTCCAGCTACTGTCAGTGAAAGCAAGCCTTTACAGAGTCTTGGGAGTTGTCAGATGAAATACTTTCCCTGGGGTATTGCCAAGTTGTGAAACCTAAAATGATTTATAGGAAATACATTTCCAGATTTAGTGGAATAAACCATATGAAAGTTCCACCCCAACACAAGAAAGATCTTCTTTACTCTGAGGGTGACAGAGCACTGGAACAGGCTGCCCAGAGGGCTTGTGGAGTCTCCTTCTCTGGAGATACTCAAAACCCACCTGGACGTGGTCCCGTGCAGCTGGCTCTAGGTGACCCTGCTTTGGCAGGGAGGTTGGACGAGATGGTCCCCAGAGGTCCCTTCCAGCCCCGACCATTCTGTCATTCTGTGATATTTTCAGTTTTCAAAGTATCCCTTGTGGATACTTCAATAAAGCAAAACATGGGTTTTGTTTTTCAGTTTGAAACTGCCTTTGATTTTGAAACTTTATTAATTAGTTTGCACAAAATAAAATAAAATGAAACAATTTTAAAAAGTTAAGTTTAAACATTTACATGGTTGCAATGCAAGTAGATGGTTTAAGAAGCCCAGTCCAAAATTTCCCTGTAGAATTTGTTTAAATTCATATTTTAATTTCAGTTTGGCATAGGAAAATGTTTTAAGTCTTGAAAATTTTCATGGGAGAGAAAAACCCCCTAGTAACATCCTAACAGATTGCTGATACTCAAGGGAAAAAAAAAACCCTCTCGGCACACCTGGCTTTTCAAAGACAGTAAAATCCAGGAAAACACTTTAAAATTAATTTACTTGCATGTTGCAAGGAGTGCCTGCTATAAATATAGAAAACATATTCTTAGGAGTTGGGTGTGGTGACAAAAATTGAAGATGTCTCTCCATAGATCCAGAGGTATAAAATCAAACCTTTCTTTGAAGTTGTGCCAAACCTGTTCCTACTACCCAGTTATATTTGGATACCTAGTAATTTGGGCTGAAAAGGCAAATAAGACAGTAGCTTCCTCACTCTCCTGTATGCTGTTAACTACGTAAGTCGTGACATAGCCATGCTATCCCTGTGATTCAAGTGGCTTCAGGTGGACCTCTGAAATGAAAAGGAGAGATGTGGCTGGGGGTATAGACAGTAGCCAGAGAGGGATACACTGAAGTAGAAGGATCTCCATTCTCCACCAAATGTTAATAAGTATTCCTTACATTTCTGCATTACTTCAGTAAGTGCACACTGGAAATTGGATGTGGGACAAAACTCAAGATGTTGGCTCCCTTCTGAATTGTTCTTCTTAATGGATCTGCCTACTGGCAGCAAAGTTGTTGCCTCTGTATCTTTTTACTGATGGGCAAAAATCTGCAGTCTCTTAATCTGGTAGTTTTCCTGGCTACTAATTCAGAAAAGTGGATGTGGGTGTGGCACTATTAATGAATCAAGCATCCACAGAGTCACTCAAAATGCAAGTAAGTACAAGGAATATGCTTCACTCCTCAGCAGCTGCTGTGGGAAGAAAAAAGTCTGCTAGTGCATCTTCCAAACACACTTTATCTGCTTGGCAACTGTTGCTCTGGTAAACATCCTGAGTGAGCCTATACAGTGTCATCACTTACGATAAACTTCCTTGCTGCTGACATTAACATTCCTTTTGTAATATTTTCACCCAATGGTGAGCTGAAAATTTTCAGACTCCACTAGAACATGGTATGGCTGCGCAGCACCTCAGTGGAAAAATTGCAGGCAGTGAAATCATAGTCCTGGAATTAGACAGTTATCAGATATGCCCCCCCTTGAGATGATGAAAACATAATCATCATTGTCAATACTAGGAAAGCTTCAGGCTGTACAATGAGTAGTCTAACCCCACAGGCTGAGTAACAGGGACCGTGCAGCAAATCAGTTGGGATCGGTTCCATGCAACTCAGGTGAAGAAACATACACGAAACAAAGCTGGTGAATAATAGCTGGAGTCTGATTTTCATTGTTTGACTGAAAGCAAATCATTCAGTCATTGGCGATAAAAGCAGGTGAGACACAGTGCTGCTCAGCAGACAGATCCCCAGCCTGGAGCTCACAGGTCCTTATGCCTATTCCCTGCTCTGTCATTTACCCACTGATATAACCTGGCTAAGCCAATTCATCTCTCTTTACCTCAGTTTGCAACTAACCTCCTTAACAAACCAATTTTAGATTTACTGATAAAGAATGCTGTAAGAGCAAAGAAGTATAACATCGTTATTTCATTGTGTTCTTACAGCTTTTACATTCAGCCTCCATCTAAGCTTTGACAAGTCATGGGAAGTCTGCTCTAAGTTCTGTGGTTATTTAGATCAGAAATAAATACAAAATCAGACCTCTGATTAACAAGACCAATTAAATAACATATTTCAAATTTTAATTTTTTTGCAGTATGCTACTCTAAAGTACCAGGTGTGATTTGAAACTATTTTTCATGTGATACTGATTTTTTTTATTATTTTTTGGTAAAAAATTTCTAACTAAAAACCTATGCTTTTTATATTTCCTTTGCTCCTCTGAGTTATACAGTAAAACCTCTAATAAGTATTCTCAATATTTTAAACTCATTTGTACAATAAGTTCATTACGGAAAAGCAGGCAATGATCAAAACTGAAAAACAGAAAAAAAGACGTTGAATAAGAAGTAGAATATCTATTGACTGTAACAAGGCCACTTCACAAGAAAACAACAGATAAGGGAACCCCAAGAATCTTTGTTATATCTCTGAAAGCCAGCCAGTTAAAACAAATGTAACATTAGTCTGGCATGCATACTAAAAAGAAGGTGGCTGCTTAGAATACACCTCACACTGTAAGACGTGTCAAAGGACAAATGACCCACACAGACTTCTTAGTAACAAATAACAGCAGAAGACTGCCCAAACAACAGACTTATCAGTACTTATTCCGAAAACAGCTTCCCCACAACGCAGATGAACTCATTCAGTTTCTTTCACAACCCTTTCCATTTTTTTTCACAGGTCTGCAAAAATTAAGATGAAACCCAACATTTTTGTAGAAGTTGCTTGTACGAATTTATAAGGAGGTGTCTTACAAAACAGTACAAAGTAGCACAATACGAATGCTTAAATCAGGGATCATAATTATTAATCGCTTATTGATTAAAATATTGTCCAATAATCCATTGGATTTGGCCTGCTAGAAATCAAACTGGAGAACTGAAACCTCCAATGTAACACATGATTTAACAACTCATACTAAATTCAGATTTCTCAGATTAAGAATATAGCTGTAACCTTTATATGTAACTTTGCAGTTTTAAACATGAATAAAACACTACTTTTGAATATTTGTGATTTTCACAAAAAAGCAGAATACAGTATAGTATCATCTACATTCTGAAGGTCTCCAGAATGTGGAAGAGTTTTAAGTCCTAACAAATTACTAGATGAAATATAATCAAATCAAAATCAAAAACTGAAGAATGTTACTTCTTAGAATCAACGGTCAGCAAAAAGCAGCGGACTTGCTTTGTGTTTTTACATTGAAACCCTGCTTTCTTTCCACAGTGGGATTTTGAGTAACTTCTGCTAGCAGTGCTGTCTGGTCATTGTTATCCACAAGTCCTTACAAATGGTGTGATTTGAAGAGATCAGAAATGCTGGATAGGAAAGACAAAGTAAAGAAACAATCTTGGAAGAAAGTGGTCTCTGAAGAACAGAGCATGGAAGAAGTCTGAAGAACTTAATTCACAGGCAATAATGAAAGATGAAAGTTGCATATCCAGCTGCATGTACAAACTACTGCAGTTCCAGAGATGGAGAGTGGGTTGATCTCAATGTGTTCCTCTCCGTAAAACCCCAAGAACTACCCAGCCATAACTACATTTTCAATGCAGGGATGGTAACCACAGTGCTCTTAGGAGCATTGGGAAGCATACTACACACTATTTAAAAAAAATAAAACTCGTGAAATGCATGTTTCATTTTCACTTGCTGAAGACCTTGAAATTTTACTCTGGAAATACTAGGAGAGACTAGGAGTGAAAAAACCCCAGACTTCAGATTTTTACTGGCAGAAAGACTTGGCCTGGGATCTGGAATAAGTATGGTTGAAACAAAAAGCTACCTTTGGAGATGATCACTTTGTAAAAAAACAGTAATCTACTTGATCAAATCTCATCTAGACTCTATAGAAACCAATGGGAAAGGTCTTACGTTGTCTTAAATCAGTGCAAGCTTCTGACAATGGAACACTGCCACATCCAGTACTCCCTCTGTTTTTACCCTAATACCAAAAGGGCAGGGATCCCATAGCCTGTAACCTGGATGCCTAAGTCAGCAGGCAATTTCTACTGGATTTTTTTATGGCAAAATATTTCCATTTTCTGGACTCTGTGTCACTCTATCCATCAATATACTACAGTTTCAAGAATCTTGAGATTTATACTGAAAATACTGACTAGCAAGAAACTTTCCTAAGATGCATGCAAGTTATTTGTATCCCAAGGTAGATGTTCAGTTAAATTTCTTCAATAATTCTTACACTCTTTGACTCTTTTATAATTGGTTTAGTAAAAAGTTATGTTTAATAACTAGAGTTTGCAATTAACATTAGTATGTACACAGTGCTGTTGCTATCACAAATGTGGTGAGAATCATGATACTCCTTGGGATTAATATATTTTTTCCCTATTTTTTTAAAAAAAGTTTATTTAACTTAACAATTCTTGAAAGGCAGTGAGGATTCACTCACATGAGGAAAGAATGCGAAAGAGCCATTGGCAGTGCGGCCTTGCTAATCTGTGAATTCAAATACTACATTAAATCCTACATATGTTTAAGCAGTGGAGATATGTAAGGGCCATGCACTACTGTTTGCATGTAATCATCCTCAAATAGTGAAGCATCATTGTCTCCCAGAAGTGCTGGAATCATTGTGTAGCCAGTGATTTTGTTGTGACACTTGTTGATTCTAATAATCTTCTAATTTAATGAGATATAGCTGTATTTTACGAAAAGATTCAGAACTAAATAAACATTTGAATGGTAAATGATACAGTGATAGACCTCAGTTCAGGTACTGTGAGTTTCATGACATTGGAAAACATCATGAAGTCAGATTCACTCCGAGCAAGAGTGAATTCCAATAGCAAATCCGGAATAAGCCATCTTAACAAACAGTAAATCCCAGATAGGTAGTAATTATTATTAACAAAGCACCACAAGATTTTTTTTTTCCCCAAGGAAACTACTTACATTCTTGAAACAAAATTCATTGAGTTGTCTGTCGAGTACACTAGACAAAGCAAAAAACTGATCCTGTGTGACCCATTATTACCACGTGACAATGAGCATTAACAGCGAGCTATATATAGTACAAAAGATGGATTGAGACAGTTACGTTTGTATCAGAGCTGAAAAGAAAGGCAAACCAAGAAAGGACTGAAACCAGAAGTAAGAAGGTCTCTACAAGTACTTACAAAAACATAAAAGCAGGAAGTTCTTTAAACAAAGCAGAGATGTCTCTTAGGAACAGCAGAAGTAGCTGACACAGCATGGAACCACTTTTCCAGATGATCTACCACCAGTCACTGTGTATACATCCCATTTGTTTTCTTGAACAGTCTGAACATGTGTCTTAGACACACCTTACTATATTGATTCCTGAAACACTGCTAATTCAGCTCCGGAATTTGCACTGGAAGGTTGGGAGATATTGGGATACCTCCCAATATAGCAGTCAATTCAAGATACCAAACCAGTACGTTAAAAAGGAAAAGACAGCCTTGAACATGTTGCTGTCACTGTGGTTATAATTGTATCATGTCAGGGGTGGAAGAAAGGTGCTAATACATTGCCTTGCAATTGCTGTGAGTCAACAGTAATCTGATTGTGACTGGTGTTGATAAAATGGCATGGCCTGAGCACTACGAGTATAAGTAATAAAGTCAGATAAAGTACTTCACTGACACTGTTAATAAATTCAGCGCAGGTCTGCAAACAATGGGTTTTAAGGGTGTTTCAAAAATTGGAAAAATACTTAGCTCTTACTCATAAGGAGTATTTCCTCACATGGATTGTCCAGCTGAAGTAAGGATCGCATAGCCAGGCTCAGTAACAGCTAGTAACTGAAGAGAGTTTCCTGTTCTTGAGATAACAGATTTCCAGAGAATGCTCTGGCCTTCTGTACTCTTGTTCACTTCTGCACCAGGAGAAGAAGTTTGCACAGGGACTTTCTTCTTATGAAAAGAATAATATTCATTTCAGCTGAAATAACCCTGCTCATGAAATCATAGCTGCTTTCTGAAATTCAAGGGAAAGAGGCACTAATCTTGTTAACTGAACACCAGGCTGGGACTAAGAAGAAAACATTCTATTTACAGCTACGTTGCTGGGTAGCTTCTTTTGCTTTCTCTCTGTTTCCCTCCCTGTGAGGTGGGGATAAAATCACTGGCTTCCAAAGGGCTACAAAATCCCCTAGTTATTACTGTCTGCTATCAGCACATTTGTCAGTTCAGTTCTCTCTCACTAGCTGGGATCATCTTTGTTCAATAACACTACATCTAGACTTGAAATTTTAAGTGCTATAGTAATTTAAACACATTCAGCCTGATTCCAGTTGTGCTGAATGTGATGATGAAACACACCAGACAAGACAGTAACCCTCTTTAATCAAATGTTGTAGTATTTTTGTGAATTCCATGCAACACAAGCAAAAGAAACACTACACTGAACAAAATTTCATCAGAGGCACTACCTGTTTCTGAAGTGATACACTGAGAAAGCGTAAAGTGACAAATCTCTTTCAAGAAGAACTGAAGTTCTTCGGTGGCACTCAGAAGATTCCAGCAGATGACAAGTGGAAGGAATACCCACAGAGGTCCCTTCCAATCCCTAACATTCTGTGGTTCTGTGAAATGTTTAAGGTGCTGAGGATACATTGAGAAGAGATCACTGCATTTTGTTACTAATGCCCACTTTGAGCTTTGAGTGGATGTGTATGATCAAGTAGATGTTGTCAACAAACACTCTCGTAGGTGGATATAATTCTGCTGGGCCCAAGACTTTCAATGCTGTGGCTGTGCTATATTTTTGAAATCGGATTCTGACAACATAGAAGCAATTGAAGAAAATAACATTGTCTATATTTTATTTTGAAGGGTAACGTAGTCAGACAGAGAGAGTTTTTTCAACTTTTCCTCCTTTGCTTAGCAAATTAAATTAATTAAAGAATTCATCTGTTTGCAAATGCAAAATTTTGGGTAGAAATTCCACTGATCTGTAAGAGCACTGTTGCAACATTTTACCAGTCTTGCATTGTTCTGTATGTAATAGATGGTGTTACTCTACACTAGTTTACTACAAGGGCTGCCCCCATTGGCATAAATATAAATAATGGGAGTTAGGAAATACAAAAGAAGAAGGAAAAAGATCTCCAGCTCCAGAAAGAAACACAAACTATTTGTTATATGAACTCACTGGATAAAAATATACTCCCAGCAAAGCACTAACAGAGAACAAATTTGGGTTCAGCCATTGGTCTTAATAAACTCCAAGCCACAGGATATGCCTCCTCCTGGAAAACCGGATGATCAGGCTTTTCTCTAATCCCCATGACCCCACAGAGACAGACAATGCTGTTGAACACTTCTGCCTAGAGATGCTCTGAAAAAACTGAGTAACTGTGCTGGTCTTACCCTTCCATGACTCTCCAAGACTGGCTCTGTTTCACTGCTTTAAAAGCCAGCTAAGGCTGTGCTCTGTTCAGTGTGAACACAAACTATATCACAACCAGACAATGTGTGAGACTTGGCAGGTCAAGGAGATGTTGAGAAAATAAAGCAAAACTACCACCCAACAAGCAGCACGGAAACACAGCCATAAGAATACAAACAAATAGCACTAATCTAGCAGAAATGTCTGGAGACACAAAAATCATCACACACACTCTGAGAAGAGCTCTGCAACATTTTACACTACAACAGCGATACAATGTATCCAGAATTTTCTGAGGCAAGCCACAAAAGCAGGAAAGAAACTTCTCTCTTGGCAGTTTTCCTGGTTTTGGTTAAAACAAAACTGATTCTCTTTTAGTGATTCAGTTCTGTTTTAACCAAAACCAAGACAGCAGTCACCATGGGAAGGTGTCTCAGATGCTCACAACATCTGCCTGTTACTGCTTTTAACATAAGAATTGTGAACTGGACAGCTGCCTGTCTAAAACCTTAGCTGTGCCCATTCTGTGATGAACTGGAATCACCACCTATCTATTCTCTGTAGGCTTTAAAAGGATTTTGTTACCTTCTGGAAAAGGGGAGTTTAAGAGTTCAGAGCTCACTATAAGTTTTAAAGAAAAGTATTTTTATTTTCTGTACTAGAAGAGGTTTACTACTTCCAACAAAGTGACTCTCGCTAGTGCAGTATAAGAGTGGTATTTTATTAATACCGATCTTCTGAAGCCACTGGATGTCCTGCCCTGTTAGCCTGATGTTGAACACAATGACAGTAAGTCACACTTGCCAGCACAGTGCGCTGAAATCAAAACAAAATCCTAAAAAATATGAACAGGAGAATGTTCTTGTCATTTGAGTCTTCTCTGAGGCCTGTCTCTTGGAAGAAGAACTTGGTCTCTTCGTTTTGACTGAGAATGACTAAGCTGCTGAGCAGAAGTTTTACCGGATCAAATGGATATAACCTTCTATCACAGACACAGACTGACAAGAGTCTATCAGATTTATTGGATTGCTTCAGCTAGATATCCCAGAGAGATGGAGATGGATAAGTGGGGAAAACAGTAAATAGGTGCGAGAAACAGAAAAAGTTGTTCAAAACAAGACGTGGCCATTTAGAATATGTAGCTGGGTACCACCTGGATACACGTAGTTGCGGCACAGTGACACTTGAACTTCTCTGGACTTGTAATGTTCTGGCCATGTGGCCTTCTGGCATCGTCACCAGGTGGCCCACCTTTGTGTTAGAGACAGTGCGTCTATTCTTGGCTCCTCCTCTGACTTGCTGGGTCGTGTAATGTCTCTCGGCACTCAGCTTTCCCAGAGTATCAAGCCTTTACACACAAATACCTCCAAGATGTCAAGAAGACAGCTGATAGTTACCACTAGGAAGTATTGCATCAAACAGAAGAGAAACTTGACTAAATTTAAGACACCATTCTTCAGTTAATTATTAAATCAATTTAAAAGTTCTTGAACCAAAAGAAGTGTTAGGTTTGACAGCAGGACAAAAGATTTAAGTCAGTTCTCATCTGCCAAACAGCTTCAAACATCCCTAATCATAAAAAGACAAGTCTTGAATAAGAACTTTTTAAGAAAACTGTACTTCACTTTTGCTGTTGTCTAACACGAACCAAGTGCCATTTAACTGAAAATAGCTGCCAGTCTTCAGTGCATAGATAGCACACACACACAAGTAAACAGGATAAAACTGCCAGAGTGACAAAGAAAAGTTTTATCTGATTTTTATAGCACTACTGCTGGAGAAATTGATTTGAACCAAATACATATTATTTCACTTCCATGTTCTAAATGTTCCTATATGTCAAATTTATGCACAAGCAATGTATAGGAACAGAGAACAAAAACCTACATTTATAAATATGAAGACTCATTAGCAAAAGAGGCTTTTTTCTACACTTACATTCTTGATTGAATGATGGCAAAGGGAAAGGACATGTAAATTAACGGAGGACACCTAACCAAACAAGAGGAGGAAGAATATGGAAGTGAGTGAAAGCAAAACATTAAGACGAGTTCAGGCCTCACCCTCAGTGTCTTCACTATTAATGAATCATGTTTCATTATAATTGGCAAATACTACTTTCCCTTGAACCTGCCCAGTTAACTATTCCATATTCCTTGTGCAGAAGGAATTCTCCTCTTCTCCCAGAGCACCGTGATGGAGTCAGGAAGACCTGGCTGTCCGTAGCAGTGACATACCGTACGAGCGCCTTCGTCTCCTCATTCCACAAGAGGGATATTCCATCTTATACATAAGATGTGCATCGGCCGATGGCAAAGAGCAGGTAAACGACTAATCACTACCCTCACAATTACCCCTACAGCACCGCTGAACTATTGCATTTACATGCTGTAGAAAAATCAGCTGCCAGCTTGCTTAGTCTGTTTTGAGCGGGCACGTGGGCTCTGCCTGCTCTCTGACAACGGCTGCAGTCACTCTGCTCTGGCAAGCGTGATACCCATCCCTGGCTGATAAGCCTCCCTCGTGGCAAGATGTGTTGCCTCAGAGATGCTGTCAGCTTAAGGTCGGTGCTTGACTGTCAGACCCCAACTTGGACAGCAGCTTGCTTGATGCCTGGACACAGATCTCTCACATCTGCCCACAGGGTCCTGGGTGGCCACAGACCGTACGCTGAGCTCCAGTTAACATTTCACTTCTGTATGGGAATGCTGCAAGAAACTATTCATTACATCCACCCACACATACCACACCCTACTCCTTTACTGACACCCATCCATTAACAAAAATAACAATAAAAAAGCCCCCTAGGGAAATATACTTCTGAGAACCTGTTTTGCTATCACTCTGCCACGGTGAGGCATATATAATCAACCAAGGCTACGTCACAGCAGATTTTTTTACTATTACACGTTCTGTCAAGGGCAGCTTCTTATTTATGAAAGCAGGTATTTAGTAAAACAGACATTAACTGTGTAGTTGATGACCACTGGCTGATGCCCTTTTCCTAGGCAGCTGTCAGCCTGTGCCCTGGTAATGTCTTTTATAACCATCTCACATTGCTTTTGGAACAGTATCATTAACAGAAACACAGATGGAAGTTTTACCACAGCTGCTGCATGTCTGCTTTTTTTTTCTTCTTTTTTTTTTTTTTCAAAGACTCAACGCAGTCTCTTAGAGCTTCCAACTACTAAGCCTCGCTCAGACATCAATAGAAGGAAAGAAAAAAGTGAAGCAATATATTTTTCAGACTGCAAATGTAAGTCAAATTCAGGTCCTCTCTGTGATTTTCACTTTGAATTGGCTTGGTTGCTTGAGCTTCCATGTTAGTAATTGCTAAAATTGTTGATTATTCTTCAGCTCATGTTGTCTTTTTATTCTGTTTCGCAATGTGAGGGTTGAAGGTTATTGTACTGAAATAGGATTGCTGCATTATATAATGCAGGCAGTGTTGTCATGTAGAGGAACTGGAAAGTCCCAGAGCCAGTGTGTACAAAAGAGAGTTCAATTATGTTCTTAATTATAGGCGCAGACTCCTAAAATGACTGCAGGTTTCGTTAGGCAAGAAACAGCCACGGAGTTCTGAACTTTAAGTTGCAATTAGCTGAACTTTCAGTCTGACTGAAAAGATTCTCCAAGGAAACCCCCTTTTTCCCTCAGCTGCCATTTCACATTACTGCCTGCCAACTCACTCTATGAGGAGTTGCTCTGCCGTCCCTTGGGTGGGGTCAGCTCCGGCAGCCATGGCAAGGGAGGAAAATCACAGCCAGCTGCTACTGATACTACTGCTGATGCCACTGTAGGGAGGCCTGTGATTTGGCGGGGAGGAAACCAATACACATTCAGGACTGACACAATCCTCCCTGCCACCGGTATTAGCAGCAGCCATAATGGTTACTGATAACTACAGTTTCTGATGGCTCTGAAATGATTATTACATCCCTGGGAGTGAGAGACAACTGCATGTTAACAGCTGATGAACTTCTGGGCTAGTCTGGAAAATGACTAGCAGCCACGCCAACATTGCTTCATGTGTACAGTTGTTGATAACTCATGGAGAACAGTCCAAACCACCTGATATATCACGAAGAAACCCTTACAGGTAAAGGCAAAGAGAAACACAGATTGTGCATGTGGGTTTTACTTGGTAACAACCATGATGTATGTATCAGAGATGTCTTGGTGACAAACCCAACCTGTGTCTTGCTCCTGTCACTTTGCTGTCCTTCAACTGGAATTTTGAACTTTTCTAGCCTAAGAATTCAATTTAGTCCTGAAAAATGAAATTCAATAAAGTATGCTCTCAGTTACCAGCTGACAGTAAAATGACACGTGTTTTGAACACCATGAATTGTTCCAGTACAAGGTTGTATTGTTTTCAAAGTAGGCAAGATTACTGTGGTGGGTCATGTTTGTTTCATGATTATCCTCTCCCTTAAGTTACAGTTACCAGGTAACTATGTACATTTAGCCTTAGTGCTGGAAAAAGCAGTTTTAGAGGAGAGTTTGGCAAAACACCTTCCATTGCTCTCTTGCATAGGGTTCTCTTTAATAAAAAACCAAAACAAAACCCAATGTTTTGTAAATAATGGAATACATGTCATACAAAGTTCAGAATTGTCATCTTCTATCTTGACTGTATTGTCAAACCCTTATCCATTAGTGTAGGAACAGAAATGAGAGGCAAGAATACCAGAAAGCAAACGGAGAAGCCTTCTTACAGCATTTCTGGAATTCCAAAAAACTTTTTAGTTCTTCCACTGACTTATCCTCTCCTTATATAAGAAGCTCCACATCATGTTTTCCCTGCTTCTCTACAATGTATTCCACTACTAATCAGCAACATTCAAAACTAAAATTATCCTTTCATCAAAGAAGAAAGAGTTACTAGAGGTCTTCTACTCCATCTTCTTACCCAGTAGCACAACCAGCAATACCTAAACTGTCCTTTAAAGGTGTTTATCTAGTCTGTTCTTATCTAATCTGTCCTTAAAAACAATGTCTCTTAGCAACCTATTTTCAAACCTAATTACCGCTGCTGTCTAGCGACTCCCTCTGAATATCCTCTCTGCTCTGGCAAGAACTTTGCCATCTTACATTGTTTGCCCTTTGCTTTTCAATTAACTGATATCCCACAGACCTCAGCAGAGCTTTTTCCTCCACCATGTCAGCAACGCAGTTTTTACTTTTCCTAACTTTTCACATACCCATAGGCTCCACTCCTATTACACATTAACTTGATTGCTGCTGCTATCTTTTTTATTCCTCATTTATTTTCCATTGTTCCTGACGGTTGCTATCCAAATTTGTGGAAATGTCTGCAGAGGTTTACATTAGGTTCTTGCTTGGATACATTTCAGATTTCTTCTCTAACTTAAATTCCTCAAGACTTCATTCTGCCTACATAACTAACTTTAGTTTTTCCCTGCAATCCACCATGCTCCTTGCCATACAGCCAAACATCCCTTAGAGATCTACATTTTTCCTCACTATATTTTTCTGCTGTCTTCCATAAGTTCTTTCATTTGAAATGGCAGCTGTCCTTCAAGGAAAGCATTTTTTTTACCCCTTTATGAAAATTTTTGAGAACTGATCTTCTCTACAAGTATTTAAGCAGTAATGAGTCGACATATTTAAGCAGTAATGAGTTGACATTTCTCCCTGCTGTTTATAACTGCCTATCAGCATCTCAGGACATCTCATCCTGCTGGCAAATTCTTGCTGCAGTAGAACTTCACGCATGTTTTGATGCTAGATGAATAACTGCAATATTAACATGGTCTTCAAGTCCTGGCCTATAAAAGTTATGGGAACTGTTCTGGAAAGAAAGACACACCAGGTATGGGAGAACATTTCACTTAACCTTGGCTAGAGCTACCAGTGGTTTTAAAAGCATTTAGTTTTAAAAGTTCTTCCTCAATTGTATGATGCTATCTTTCCTCATTAAGCCTTTCTCTGACTTCCTGTTTTCAAGGTAATGGTTCTGCATTGTGACGAACTAAAAAATCAACAACTATTTCTCTAAAGACTGCAAGACAATCCTCTGCCATGGTTTGTTGGCTCTGTGTGTGAGAGTATTTCCAGGGCAGCTATATAGCCTTTCCATTACACGATGGTGGAAGTTCAAGTGAACTTTAATAGTCTAGTTACTTTGCAGCTTTGGGAAAATAGCCAAGATACACACTGTAAGGACTAAATGAAAATAAACTAGCACAAAGAGCTTCTTCAAACTGCTTCATTTACAAATTTACCTGATGGATATATAAGCCAAGAGGCAGGCAGGTCCCTTCCTTTGTGACTGACCAATAGGTACAGTAGCCCTGGCTCAGAGCCTTACCTCATACTGAGACTCTGGCAACCTCTTCAGTGCTAATAGCTAAACTGCTCCCTCCCACTGGTGGACTCATGTCTCTTTTCATTTAATCTCTAATAGTACTTCTATTCCAGCTTCTTCCAGTTTGGGGGTCAAAATTCTAGGATTCACTTAATCAAGGAAAACTTTGAGAGAAATATTTTCACAAGTATGTAATTGCTCACAGGGGGAAGTCTCCCCCAGAATCATCATTAACCAAGACATCAGCATCTGTATTCTCCTGGATCCAGACTCCTTAGACAACAAAAGTCACGTCGATACCATGAGTATACCTTGCTCACATGTCAGTGACAGCATGGTCACAACAGCACAGAACTAAGGATGAGTTAGTTTTTCAGCTGCTCTCTATATCTCACCTTCCCTTCAGTAACCACATTAACAGCAATCCCAGGTCCCTCCTAATTTTCCCCAATTCTGTGTCAAAAGAATTAAAATTCCAATTTAGGAGCAGATCTGAATTTTGTCTTCAAGCAAGGTGTTTCTCAGCAGCAATGGTCACTACTCTATGACAGACACCAAGAGCACTGGATTGAAACAGAAAATAAAAACCACCATCAACTGCTGTTTTGAAGTCATTACTGACTACAAAGTCATGCTGGAATGTATTGCATACCAACTAAAATATATTCTAGCTATAGTCTAATACCCTGCTAAGCCATTAAAGAAACTTTCCCCTGTGGGGCATATGCGAAGTTTGACATGGTTTTTGTAACTATGCTGAAGACTAGATGATGGGCTTTTCTGCTATGTCTCACTGTAAAAATTCATTACTCCTAGAGTCAGTGCAGACCCTGCTTCTTTAGGACACTCCTGGAAGCTCATAAAAGGAGAAATCAGTTGAGCAGCCAGTAACTAAATACTTACAACACTTACACAGAATACAGACTTGGAGGAAGCCAAGGCTTTAAACACATCTCAGACAAACTTTATTTGCCTACGGTATCCCTGTCCTTTCTCTAAGTGCTTTATCCATGTACCCAAATTTAGCAAAAGCATTTTGGTAAAACGGACAGACAATTTTAGTAAGAAAAGCAATGAGGGTGCTTCAGGTCTCACAGATGTGCTGGGAACTGTTCACTCCGACACACCCATGCACAGCCCCACGGCGCTGCAGCCATTACAGCAGTACCCACTGCTGCTCAAACAGATGAGATATAGATATTTACTGTACACACACGCAGAGCCCTTGGGTGACAATGGCCATGAAAAGCGTATTTTGTTAGACTCCTGGAACCAACGATTACAAAAATAATACAGAAGTGTAATTGTTGTCCCTAACTACAAAATGCCTTGAGGCAGCTGCTGTCACAGTGAGAGTCTGTTAAAAGCATGGCCATTTCCCTCAAACACAGCTGAGCCTGTGCCACGTGAAATTTCAATAGCACTTTGTCGTTTTGGACATATGATTTTTATTTTTTTCTCTGTATTAATGTTTCATGTTTAAATACAAATTTTTGAAGCAGATAACCAAGCTACAGAAAGTTAATCGATAAACAACTACATTTTGTGGTCACTTCTAACCCCCTTTGTTCCAAAATCTCATCAGTCAACCCCAAAGAAACCCTAAGAAGGCAGAAATAGGCATGCTTGGCATAAAAGCTCTCCAAGTTTCAGTCACAGATCACTGCAGTTTTGCTTCTGTTCAGCAAGGCTGTGTCCAAAGGCAGTACGTACTCGCTATTAGTTCAGCCCATGTAAACTCCAGAATGCAGCTGTTGTATGCTGGGGTTGGGGGTCCCTCCCCATCCTCTCTGCACCTCCCCCCCCTCCCCCCCCCC
>Ga0065711_1002667_pt1 | contig 32291 bp, 7 predicted proteins | sample Hoacrofraction12_FD_59098 | JGI IMG/M metagenome (GOLD analysis project Ga0065711, IMG submission 59098) | Hoatzin crop microbial communities from Cojedes, Venezuela - Epithelial fraction 12 v2 (version 2) | ecosystem: Host-associated > Birds > Digestive system > Esophagus > Crop | place...
CCTTGCACTTGGCCTTGTTGAACTTCATGCGGTTCACGCAGGCCCACCTCTCCAGCCTGTCAAGGTCCCTCTGAATGGCATCCCTTCCCTCCAGCGTGTCAATCCGTAGCAGGTTAGGCCTTTGGTAGGATTTTTGTACATCTTAGATTTAAAGCCTTCATTAAGCCAAACTGTTTCTGGTTTAGTTTATCTCAGACTGTGTGCCTTGTTACGAGGAGCTATGGTGGGGTCAGACTATGCTTTAGTACCACTTTGTATGGTATGTGTTCAAAATAGGCCATGCGCAGGGCTGCGCTTGCATAGTGCTGTCCCTGCTCTTTAAGACAGAGTTGGATCTGGCCAGTCAACATGTTTCTAGTGAAGAACAGTTTCATGCTTTCAGGCTGAAAAATACTTCATATGTTAACTCCAAAAATCATCGTTTAGAACATTTAATATCTACCATATGCTTATTTCATTATAATAGATGTTCATTACTCCTGAATTTACAGTTATTTGAGGTATTTGAAATCTTGACTACATGGAATACCTTTCTGTTTGGAGATTTAAAAAAATAGAGGGGCGGGGAGGGATACTGTTTCACTATGTTTCAGAAAATGCCTGTGAAGTTTTCTCTTGTGGTAATAGTGAAATGCAGAGAAGTTTGTGTTTTACCATAGGCATACTTCACTCATCTTTTCATCTTTAATGTATGTTCTTCCTCTAAGAACACAAGTGTAAAAACTCATAAGAGATTAAATGAATTTGCTTAGAAATGATTTTGTGGAATAAGTAACATTGGAGTATAAAACTGAGGTAACTATATATGGTCCAGAATTTGTTTCTCCTGAACTCTGTGCAGAAATGTTTGGGAGTGTCAGTGTCTGAATATTTTAAAAAATCCATTTGTGCTTGGACAACAAATTTTACTCTTTTTTTTATTTTGAGTTAAAAAAGAAAGCATTATAAATCCTCCCAAAATTCTTTCCCAAAACCAGTAGTTAAGTCTTACATGCCTGTCAGAATCCTTGCAGTGGCTTTCTGGAGGATTTAAGGAGTTTTCTTTTCATTAGAGTTGAAGGTAAAGTTTGTACTATTTTCCATACAGAATTTTGCAGGAGAAATTAGACCAGCCAGTATCTGCTCCACCATCACCCAGAGACATATCAATGGAGATAGATTCTCCAGAGAATATGATGAGACATATCAGATTTTTAAAGAATGAAGTGGAGAGGTTAAAGAAACAACTGAGGGCTGCACAGTTACAGCGTGAGTAAACAACTTGTTTTAAATGTTTTTCAGTTTGTGTAATGTAAGATTTCTATATATACTGTCATGATTTTTAATTTAAAGTAGAAGTGGAAGAAAATAGGGTGAGTTTGGATTAATACATTTCCATAATTGCAATATTGCTCAGCAATGTATTTATACTGCAGTGCGACTTTTTTGTTTGATTTTTTTTTTTTTAGCTTTATAAGTGTGTCTGGAAGAATCAACAAGTATTTCTTGCATATTTTGGGCCAGAAAAAAATGTTTCTATTTTTTTTTTTCTTTTTTCTTTTTTTTTCAGAGACTTAGCAGTATTTCAACAGAGATTTTTCAAAACATGCTTATGAACTACTTTGTTAAAAGTCTTGTTATAAATTAAGAATTACTCAAAAGTATTAACAGCTAGTAAAATAAAGTTCAGTTGTATACAAGAATTTCACTTGTTAATGGTTGCAGCTACCTTTAAATAATTGTTTGTAGCTATGTTAGGCTAATTGTTCAGGCAGTTGTTCAACTTCACAATGTAGCAGAACAAGTAATCTTATTTTGTTCTTACGTATGTAAGAACACTTTGAAGGTGGACAGAATAAAGAGTTGGGTAGAAGTCCTTGTGTTTCTGTTGTGAGAAATGTCATGGACCCTTGACCAGAAGTGGAAAGCCTGCTTTCTGCCCTGCCTTTCAAGAGAAGAGGCTACGGCTCCGAGCGCATGGTCTCAGCTGGCAGGAAGGTCGCTTGTGCTTTGCTGTGATCTTTGCAGTGCCAATCCTTCATTCCCTCATTCTAAATCTAAAATTTCTACCTGAGTTTCATCAGTCCTGCCTAGTTCCTAGTTTAGAAGCACTATACTTCAATTGATAGGTGAGTAGATACCTAACCATATAGACAGAAAAAAGTGGGTGAGTGCGAAACGGGCAATATTCTCCCCCTCTAGCATTGCTGGTCTTGACAGACTGACTGGAATATTTCAACCGCTGTTTAGAGAAATAGCTTGTCAGAAGCAGCAGTCTTCGTTAGAGACAGAGATGATGGGAGAGTGCTCTTTTGCAGAGGCCTTTTGCGTAAGTTTGTGGTATTAATAATTTGTGTCAGTTAAAAGAAGATAAGGACTGCTAATCTTTGTACTCACTAATTGTGCACTGCAGCCTTCACTTACTGAGCTTCCGAAAGAGAGCAAGACCTTAGATTTAAAGTACTCTGTACAAATCCAGCTTAATAAATTTCATTTCAAATACTCTTTATTATTTTTAAGTGGTTTCTTTTTGAATTATTGTGATTTAGGGTGAAAATTTAGAAATATTTAAAGTCAAATTCTCATTGAAATTAAGATCAAGGCTTAGAAGTACTGTTCCCTTTGTGAACAGATTAAACAGAGCTGTTTAAATCTCTGAATAGCAATACTGATAGAAATGGTGGATGTGCTGGGCTGCAAGCAGAAGATGAAACTGAAATATGGTTTTCAGTTTGGTGTTTGCAATATGTGGTCATTAGAGAACCTGTAGTATTATTAATAAAAGCTTAATAAGATCTGCTTACTAAATTCTGATATTGGTATTACATTTTGTATTCCTGAAGTGCACTTACTTCTAGTCTAGGAACTGTTTTGGTATAATAATAAAGTGATACTGTTACATTTGGAAGCGGTATTTCCACAGAAGAGAGCTAAATCACGTATTGTTGATAGTTTGTGAACAGTCTTCTAAAACAGGAATATTCTTTTGATTGAAGGGTGGTGCATAAAGAAGTGATCACAAAGCGTGAAGAATCGTAAAATTTTTTTTACTATTAAGGAATTCACTGTAAACTCAATCAAACATTAGGAACCCTCACAAATTACATTGTGTGTCCTAAGTCTTCATCGTGTGTTCCAATTTATTTAAATATAACCTGCCAAAGAGCTTCGTAGCTTTGCATAATTTGATTTTATCACTTTAAATAGCCTGTGATAGCAGACCATTTAAGTGATGTTTGCTGAACTTGTTTAGAAATGCAAAGTCAAATTCTCCTTTGATGTAAAGAGTAAGCCACTTGTTGGCTTTTAATGTCAGTACGTGTTGTGCTGGCCAGTCTCTTATGATAAAATGTGTAATTGAAAGCATGCTACGGAATACACGAAAGGTAGCGACTTAATACAAGTTTGAGTGTTTTGGGCTTCAAAACTTGTTTTGTGCTTCCTCCTTCGAAATGGAAATATACTTGTAAAATAATTTCTTCTGTGTTGCAGTAAAATCTTTGTAAACTTGGAATAGCATTATTTTCGTGAAATCATTGTGTTTCTTCCTCACAGTTTTGGTTTTAATTTTTTTCATTACTTTTTTCCTTTCTTTTCAAATTCATTTAAGTAAATACTTAAAACTTCTATTTTCGCTTTTTACCTTTTATTTCCAAAATTACTGTCAACCAGTAAGTTGTTTTAGTAGCTCTTGTTCTGAATTAGGCTTTGAACTAATGACTTAGAGATGAGAATTTTGAGTGATCCATCCTGAGCATTTTTTACACCCTTATTCTTGAAGTGCTGGAGTAAAATTAGGCACAGTGTATGTGCCTGTCTGTGGAACTGAATTTTTAATCAAATGTTAACAAAATTCTGAATTTTAGATTCAGAGAAGATGGCACAATATTTAGAAGAGGAGCGACATATGAGAGAAGAAAACTTGAGACTTCAAAGAAAATTACAGAGGGAAATGGAACGTAGGGAAGCACTCTGCAGGCAACTGTCAGAAAGTGAATCCAGCTTGGAAATGGACGATGAAAGGTTTGTATTTTCTAGCCATCCAGAAATGTTGGCATTGAGCTTATTAATCAATACTCATACTTATTTTTTAACATTACTCAAGAAATATTTATAGAAATAACCTGTATATGGGTCTAATATATGTATCGAATTTCAGCATGGTCCAGGAATATCTTCAGTAGAATTGTAACAAACTTGTGTAGAAATTGCATTAGTTTTTACAGTGAGAAAGAAAATATTTTCTATATGAAGATTGCTTACAGTTATTTTAAAGTATATTGAAATAAATATAGCAGTGAACTTGAGATTCAGGACCATTTGATCGTAGTACCTTTGTTTTGCCCCTAACTTGATAACTGTGAGGAATTCTGTGAGGTAGGAGTAATGTCCTTACTTGGGGCTAATTTGTCCTTTGCAGAAAGTAAAATGCGTTCAGCCAAATACAAAGGGATACTGTGTACAGCTTACAGAGAGGAAACAATTCCAGGACTGTTATGTGGTTCTTGATGTCCAAGCAATAACATCCTTGATTTTTTTTTTCTCTACTGCAAGGTGCCTTGCTTGCACTGACCTTACAGATAGTCTTGAGCTTTTCATGGATTTATATGATGCCTTTTAGTGTTTTCTCATGTCATAGTCATATGACACTGTTATATCTTGAAAGAGGTTTTTAAGTACACTTTGAATAAAACATTCTTATTTCTTATCAAATGCTCATTATCTTGTACTCTTTTACATTATTTTGGATTTGTAGTGGTCCTTTAAAAAGAAGAAGTTACTCTGTGCTGTGTATTCTTCTGATGCTGAGATATTTCTTCTTGGGACATCAGTACATTTGTTAAAAGCCATAATTTACCAGAAACAAAGTACCAGATATTTTGTTTCAGTGAGCACCCTGAAGTTCAAGGTAGTGTTTTCATTTTAGTGAAATATTAGGTAACTGACGTATATTGCAGTAGCACCTGGTATTAAGATGTAGTGAATGCTATATAAATTAAATTGTTGGAAACACAGGGTTCTGCTGTTTGAACCTACTTTTATTAGCCTAATCTTTTCTGCCGATATATACATTGTAGTGGAAACACAGTCAAAATGTAAATCCATGTGAATTACCAGTATTATTCCAAAAATGTAGAGTAGCCTGATAATTTTTTTTCAACGAGTTGATATATTCAAATTTAAACCAAATTTGGTATCACTACAGTGTGCTGCCTGTGTTAGCTGTTGTGGCTTAGTAACTCTGAACATCCTCATTAAAAATCAATAAGATGCTCTATCAAAACAGGTTTCAAATAGTTTATGAACTGGCTCACAGACCTCAAAGTAGTCATCATTTTGAGTTCCATCAAATAGGAATATTTTTAGTGCTGCTCCATGTTGTGGGTTTTTATTCTGTGATCTGGAAATAAACATAGCTGCTAAGAATTCCTGAGAACACAGTGGTAGAAGGGGAGACAAGTAAGAGTCAAAGGGCTGTTAGCTGATTTTGCCTGCTGCTTCGCAGTGTCCACGAAGGAAACACAGCTAAACGTAACAATATAAACCCAGTTGTGCACTAATTTGCAACCATATGTGCAGGAGAAGGGGAACCTCTAATCTATACGGTGACTGAAAAATCTAGATGGAGAGTGCAGAAGCCTAGTGCTGTGGAAAAAAAAAATAAAATTACTTTAGAGATATAAACAGCAAGTGGCAAGAAGGAGCAATTGGTATGGTTTTTCTGTCCTTTTATATGGCACTTGATGGCTGTGAAGAAGCTTCGCTGTGTTCAGTGAGTAAAGTACAAATAAATACCACTAAAATTGTTACAGGTGGGGAAAAATCCTTGCCTGAGGTTGCAGTCTGTTCAGTTTATCACAGTGAGGTGTGGGAGGTGTCTTGCAACACAGCCTAGAAGTGTCTCTAGCGGGAGAAAGTCCTAGGTTCAAAATGTCTCTCTGTTCTAGTGGCAAAAGAAACAATGAGCAAATGGCTAAACGTTGAGACCAGAGGGATTCAAGTAGGAAACAGGGCGTGTTTGTAACTATGAGGCTGATCAGCTGTTGGAACAAAAGATCAATACTTCAGTGATCCCTCCCACCCCCCCTTAATGAGTTCAGATCAGTGCTGAATGCCTTTCTGGAAAGATACACTCCAGCCAGACAACTATGGAGTTCAATGTGGAAAGGATATGTGAAGTGCAAGGGTGTAGTATAGGTCAGATTGGATGACGTGATTTATACCTCTGGCCTTAATATGTACTATTCCAACTGTATGCAACTTGCATGGTTTTACCTGCAAATGACGGAGCAAAGTCCAGCTGTTCCCACTGAAAGTTAAGCTAGTATCTGAGCCTTCAGCGGTGACGAGAGCTCCTGTCATGACTTCCTAAAGGTGACTGGTCCTTCTTTAATCTAATGTGATTCTTATGGAAATTGAAAAAAACCACAATGAAACGTTTGAAACATGGCACATTTTTAAAGGTTTGATCTAATTGTTCTTTACCTTTTTTTGTTAGATATTTTAATGAGATGTCTGCACAAGGATTAAGACCTCGCACTGTGTCCAGTCCTATCCCTTATACACCCTCACCAAGTTCTAGCAGACCTATATCACCTGGTAAATATTTAACCCAGTTTCTAAAATTATTGTATGCAATGCATAGTAATGTGCCCTATTGCTATATTTGGGTCAGTAGCCTTTCAAAGATAGTCTGGAGAAAAAAACTGCATCATCAATGTAAGAATAGTTTTGCCTTAGATGTCTTCTAGTGCAGCATGTTTTTGGATGGTTCTGTTTTACACTGTGAACAGATATTAAAGGTCAGTTAAGTAGCTATCACTTGAACTTTTATTTCTTTTTTGCTCTCTCAGTTTTTCTCTCTTACTGTCTCTTCTTTTTTATTTCTCTTTCTAGAAGTTACCCAACAGGATGCATAGTTCAAAGAGATTTCTAGAGTTTGGTGATGAACTAGTAAAGAGACTGCTGTTGTGCTCTGAATCAAAACTTCTTAGAGAAGTCTAATCTTGAATGTGTTAAAAAAAAGTCAATTTCCATTTCTCTTCAGTAGAGAAGTGGTTTTTGTACTTCTGCTATTTTCTATTGTAAAACAGTACTATCAAATGAAGAATTCCTGTCTCTAATACTTTCTGTAACAAAGGCAAACTAACCTTTTCTGTTTTTTTAATTACAGAATATGTTGAGTCAAAGGATATGTATTTGTGTTACGAACACATTTATTTGCTGAAATTTAAACTTGCTTAGAATTGCACTTGGACATTCATTAAAAGTTGTTGGCTGTGGATGTTATACGGTGATCACAAACTCAGTTGTACACAACGAAGCGAATCCCGCATGCCCTCCGTTCCCAAGTTCACCTCTAGAAACTGTTAGACAGAGTCCTACAGTAAGGGCAAATGAGATGTGCTCTGTATTGACACATTCTGCAAGATGGAATTGAGATGTTTTATTACACAGGTCTGCTAGAAGAATATACAAAATGTCTTTAAACTCTTCCATTTTCACGACTGGACTGTAGTTTTTCATAAGGACTCAAAAGAGTTTTCATCCAGATGTTGCTAAAGGAATAAGCATGTGTGAAAACTAGCTATGGCTGTAGGCCATGCTACAGTGTTAGAGGTGAGCATTATGATAGAGATTTTTAAGAGGTTTTTGGGCTTCTGAAATGAGACAAATCACTTGACTTTCAATGTTTTGCAAGGTATGTTATCAAGAAAACGATATATGTTTTCTTATCCTTTGCCTATAACTGGATGTACAGAAAAGTGGTAATGCTAACAAGTATTCTGGAGTAACTACTGTGGATGTTGTGGTTATACATGTGCAACCTTTATAATAACACAATATTCAACTGCACATTGTATCTACAGTCCACACAGTGGTTATAATTAAAAAGTATGTGTAGGAAAAACTATCTGGCAACTTGCAGGCTTGTGTCCTAGATTACCTAGAAATGCCCGTAATTTAGATGCTGATGTGTCAGTGCACGAGCTCTCTGTCAGTTTATTCTTACACTGGGACTGAAGCACATTCATTGTTCCCTGTAGACTTCAGTTCCCATCAGTAGATGATAAAAGAGTGCTGCATTCTGGTGGGAATTACATCCCACAGACCGGGGATGCTGAAAAACTCTGAAGCAGAGTTAGAAATAGCACAGCTGAAATGATAATTTCTAACAGAGTTCACAATCTTAGTAATGCTGGTACAGTAAATGTTCCAGGCTAGCGCTTCTGCACAGGCAGCTACATTACTCTCCTTCACACCTGATAAATTAATATCCACAGTTGGGAAGTTTCAGACTTCAGAAGAATAGAAGCAGCAGTTTGTTAGAAAACTAATAAGATTAATAGGGAATTTTGTACAGCTGTCTGGGATCTATGAATGCAGTAATGGATGAAAATATATGATGTTTTGAGAGTACTTTAGATATAAAGTAGTACAGTAAGACGCTGTCAAAAGTATCAGTTCTGAATGATACAATAGTTACATTTTGCATCAAGTAATTGTATGACTTGGCATGTTTCATTTGCGAAATAATGTGATTGAATTTGTAGAAATGTAATCTGAAACCAGTTAGAAATGCTGTAGTTTCATATGGATAACTTGTCAGGTTTGATGGGTCAGATTCTGGCTCCTGAATCCCAGAACATTGTGTGCTTGCATGGCTTGAGATACTGCTTTTGAGGACTCTTTCAAAAACAGAGATACTGTGGAGGTTTCTGGCACACTGTATGGAACTTTGAAGACTGTGGAAGTATTGCTACTCCTAGGCAGCTGGGGGTTAGTTACTCGAATTACCAGTTCATCTTTAGTGTAGATAATTATGCTTTGTTTCTGCAGCTAGGCTAGATAGAGATTCTGGGCTGCAGAGATGAGCTACCTTGGATGTACATGCACTGTTCTGTTATTGCTTCTTTGACTGCCACATAGACTTGGCATTTGTAAAACTTTTGGGGCTGGTTTATGCCAAAGCAGTCCAAAACTGTAATGTTGCAAAGGTGACATAAAGTGCATTTTTTGCCTTGTATTTTTCTGGGCTCTTGTCACTTGAAACACATTGTCGCCTACCTGAACACTGACTTGTTTCTGTCCTTGTGCTTACAAAAGCACTTAGTTATAAAACGTATTCTGTACAGACAGTTAGGTTGTGTAGTCAAAAAAACAGATTAATTTTGTTAATCTGCATTGTTAACTACTTCAAAGTGACAGTGATTCAATTGGAGTCACTTGTAATTTGCACCAGACACACTGGGGTTGTAGCAGAATTAAACTTAGAATTGAAGGAAGCAAGGGGAGTGTGTTTTCTTAGGAGACTTTATTAGTGATCTGAGGCTTGGTTGGTTGTTTGATTTCCTTCCCCCCCCCCAAGATCTTTTCTCATCAATTGTAGGGACAAACACGGATATATGCAGTTAAGTACAAAGCTAGCTGTAGCTGCAGTGGCACTGTTTTGCATTGGTTTAGCATTGAAGAAGCGTGAAAACTGTTAAATTCAGTGTGGTGTTATAAAAGTTTAATAGACCTTTAGAAATTTTTTTTGGTCATAGTTCTCCAAAGCAGTTCCTAGTGTCTAGCACTAAACAGCTGAGAAAAGGCTTGTCTCCTACCTTACTGATATTTTTGTCAGAAAGCAATAATAAGCTAAAGCTTTTGAAAAATGTGCTGTTTTTCAGAAATACTCAAAATGTTCAGAACACTTCAAGGTCTGAACTTGAAGCACTTAGCAGTTGCTGTTTCTGTTTACCTTGGTTAGCTATACAGGTACTCTGCATTTTTATAAGTAAGTTCTTACAGAAAGGAAATGTTTGAGTGGAAGAATTAGGTATTTGCACTTTTGAATATTAGGCTTTCCTTAATGTGGAAAAAACCAAGCTGTAATTTTAAATGTTGGTTGCTAGCCTAGTCCAACTACTAGCTACTCCCAGAATGTTTTAACTTCACAGCCCCAAAGATCTTTGGGTCCCTGCCTATAAGCACCGAGGCAAAACAAGAGGAAGCCTGGGTGTGAATCTGGTATGCTTTGGAGGAGCCACCTACATGCAGTTTCTTGGTGGAAACTCGTAGTGGCCCAGCGCTAGATGGCTTCTCCAGCACAACCTCTCTGCTTCTTCAGACTGTATTTTGTTCAGGGAGCCATTTCCTCTGAGGAGAAATGGAAGGCTGGAAGAGAATACTAGTAGACTAAAACTAAGCTGCTAGTGGAGCCTAACACTGTTTATGTTAAGTGAAAACTTATGTTTAACATTGTGTAATGTATGTTTTGAAACATATGATGGTTTAGTACAGGAAAAGAAATTAATTTTACATCACGCTTTTGTGTACAATGACTATTTTTTAGATATCTAATCTGGTGGCAGTTACCATTTCTTAACTTATCGTTGATTCAGAGCTAATAAGTTTTAGTAAACCTCACACTTTAATTTGTAATATGAAAAAGAATGTTGATGTTACCTTGTTTTAACAATTTTTAGGTCTGTCATATGCAAGTCACACAGTTGGTTTCACACCACCAACTTCACTGACTAGAGCTGGAATGTCTTACTACAATTCCCCAGGCCTTCATGTGCAACATATGGGACCATCCCATGGTATTACAGTAAGTATTTGAAATAGTAAATACTTGTTACCAATGTCAGTTTGGTTTTTAAAAGTTACGATTGCTTGTCCTTAAGCTTTTTTACAAAATGTTTGTGTCTCCTTACTCCAAGACACCTATCACTGCTTTCTTCAGCCCTGATTTTCCTCTTCAGCCCTCAGAAACTGATTCGTTTTGGAGAACCTTATTTTCTGTAAAAGACTAGGATGTATTATCATCTTAAGGACAGTAATAGGTATCATCTTACGGATCAGCAGGCAGGGTGTGAGAAGTGATCTTCTAAGCTACTAAGCCTATCCCAGGAAGTAAAAGCATTGCTTTCATTTTTCTCCTAGTCACCACGATCTGACGGATGAGTCATCTGAGGTTGTTTCAAGCTCAGGTTTCCTTCAGGATGACAGACAGTGCTACCATCGTGTCACTGTAACAGGCAGTTAATGCTTATTTTCTATTCTCACTGGCAAAGAAGAAAGTTAATACAAACATTTGCAAGGGCAATTTCTCATCTCTTTCAGCTGGATTTATTTTATTTTTACCTGCAATGTTTGATGCACTTCTACTTCATCGTGTTTCTTCTAAGTATTTGTGGAGTTTAATGGGCAAACAGAGCCTAAATAATAACCTTTTGGCAAAATACCTTATAGTTGTTATATCAAGACCAATTTGATTGTTCTTAACCGATACGGTAATATGTAAATATTCTGAAAGGTTTTTGCATATGCTTGTCGTTCTCAGATATGAAAACATATTTCAATAGAATTTTTATTAGAATGCTAAAATATGGCTGCTTCTAAAATCGTTTAGGTGAGCGTGCAAAGGTAATTGTTGATTTCATTGAACAAAGATTGGTGGGAACGCTACAATGGTGGGTAGAACAGGAGGGAAGCTGAAGCTCAACACAAAGGTAGAATCCTGGTCCGGGTTCAGCCCACTGCTGTGTATCATGTGAGCTAGTCACAGGAAAATCTTTATGGTTCTGGAAAACTTGGAACCGGATTTTATAAATAATTTTTTCAAGGAACTTGTTCTGTTCAGTCTCTGTGAAATACTACTCTTTCTGAAACTGTAAATTAATTGGTGTCACGTGGAGTCACTATGAAAAAGATCATCTTCAGGACATAATACTAGTTGTTTCGAGAAAGGTGTTGATAAGTAGCTCTTGGCTTTGTCTTGATACTGAAACCAGGTCCCTTCATATTATTAGATATACGCAAATGCAATAAATGATTTTAAGTGTTTCAGAGACATAGGTCAGTTGTCAAGAATCCCTTGGCTTTTCGCATAGAGCATTCATCTATTGTACATAGTACATTTCTATGCAGAAATATAGATACAATATACATTATTTTATTAAACTGCAGTTTGATTTTTGACTCTTCATATTTGATCTCCGTTACAGAATAAATTGACTTCACCTGTAGTACATTTGGTATAGCATTGTAATCCTACTTCTCCCCAGAGTTGATCACCTGTGCTTAATTGTGGGTGGGTGCTTTGTCATGCCATGATGTTCTTCATTAATGCTTACTGGATCAGCAAGTAGTGAGCATTTTGGTTTCAAAAGTGTAGAAGTTAGTGTTGTGCAGTGTAATCTGTATTTTTACAATGCTAACATTAAAAAATATTCCCCCTCCTACTGGTTTGTAAAGATAAAGTGGGGTTTCAGTCTTTGTGTTTAAATGTGCAGGTTGTTGGAAATCTGTGGTTTCTGTTAAGGGGAGCTCTCTAACAACTGCTTCACTCCTGCAGCTCGAAGGGTGATAATCTTTTTCTGTTCTCCAAAGAACAGCTTGTATTACGCTTTGGTCTTGCTCCAGTGTGCAGGCTGAGAGTCTTTCACAAAGCTAGAGATTCTGGACAGACTCTGGCATTCGAAGCGTTTCCACCCGCACTCAGGTACAATGTAGCTGGACTTGATACGCCAGCAGTGTAAAGTTAAAGGTTCTTCAGCACCTACTGGTTGGGCAAGTACAACTGGGAGGTGCTGTGTTCACAGCATCTCTGATTTCTTTTTAGGTTGCCAGTCATCATAGGTAAACATATCTACAGGACGTATGTCTTGTGTTCGTTTCCTGCAAGCTGACGGGAAGGAGTGCGTGTTCTGTTTGATCTCAGAAGTACTTCCCGTTTCCGTTGCTACTCCATTTCAGAATAATGCTTGTTTTAAGTAAAAGTGGTATTGTGATTCTTGCAATGTTTTGAAATGGGTTCTTCCCACATAATTGTTCAGATTTTTTTGTGTGGGTTTTTTTTTTTTCCTTTGTTAAGCTCAGTAAATTGATTAGAGGACTTGCACCTAATGTTGTTCAGGAGTGCGTTAAACATAGTGTCACTATTTGTTCTGCAGAGGCCTTCACCACGAAGAAGTAACAGCCCTGACAAATTTAAACGTCCCACGCCTCCTCCTTCTCCAAACACGCAGACCGCAGTGCAGCCACCTCCGCCACCACCTCCGCCACCTGTGCAACCTACAGCATCGCAGTCAGCCACTTTTCAGCATTCAGTGCATCCCTCCTCTCAGCCTTAGTGCATGTGCTCAGCAGTCTGTATGTCAGAAGTGGACTCATAACATGGAGCAGTTTACTAAAAGCCAAAGGCTTACTTGGCATATTTGGATTTGACTTATTTGCACTGAGGTTATATAGGCTTCACTGTTAATTGTGTTGTAAACGTTTGTATAAAATGCAGCCAGTGTTGTGGGTCTACAACACTAACTTAACAAAGTTTTCCATCAGTGTTTACTTGAACTACATGTATGTCCATTCTCTGGCTGGAACATTTGCTACTCTGTTTGGTAATACGGCATTACGTCGTTTTGCTGGCTCCAAAGCTTCATTTTCCTGGCTTCTAGGTTTGTAAAATTAAAGGGATACCTTTTTATATTTTTTCATGACAATTTGCAGAAAATTAAAGGCATGATGGGCTATATGATAAATTCTGAAATATTACAGTGTTTACCAAGCTTATGGAAAATCAGCACTACGTTTCAGTCATTTGAAATAACAACTTCTAGTGCAAAAGTAAGTCAGACACCCTAATGAGTGCCCAAGACACATACTCTGTTGTATTATGTAGTAAATAAGCTTAATTCAGCACACAGGACACATTCATGTTACTCCTGTTTAAAAGCACCTCAAACGTATGGTACAGTCTGACTTTTACAGTGAGGGAACTGGCTTGCTGGAATCTGTGGAATGTACAATTCGTGGACCTTAAGATTTGGTGATTTCGCTTGACATTTACGCTAACCTGTAAGCTGCCCATGCTGTGTGATCTGTCACAATTAACTTCGGTAAGTGTGGTCCTGCTCACAGGTTACTGATAGCTGATTAAAGTGTGCTCTTTGATTCTTTTGCTGCAGAAGGCGATGTGATTGTAGAGAACAGCTGATGATAATTTTTTCTTGTTAAAATATATATTAATGGTGATGCCCCTGAAGCAAAGTTTGAACAGGTATTCTAAATGTTCGAAAGTCTGTTAGAAAATAAGATGTAAGAAGAGCATATAGGAATATATTGGCACAACAGCCAAAATGTTGTATTACTTGGTAGAAACAGAGTACAAGAAAGTAGCACAACAGGGCAGTAATGAATGCTTATTTAGCAGCCTAAGCCGGTACAATGTATAAGGAGATGTATTCTGAATACATTCTTTCCATTCATTTAGCACAAATAAATTGGTTTCACTTTGCGGTGGAACAAAGTGTCACTTCTTGATATTGACATCTTAATCAGTTCCGTTTTTCCTGAGGTTCCTGTTGAGTACTGAGGTTTATATATTATTGATGTTTTTAAGTGGTTTACCTCATACATATGGATATGTGGGCCATGGAAAATGACAAGTGAATGTTTATGAGAATATGTATCTGGCTATAATCAGAGCAGAACATAAATAATTTATCTTTTGTTTACAAAAGTTTTTTTGACATGCCTAATGCTTTATTAAGGACATTTTTAAGAAGGAAGTACAGCATTCTTCTGGTAGTATACTAACACTTGTGCATATGTTTTCATGTTTGCCGCTCACCTATTCAGTAAGAATTTCAAACTGAAAATCTTTATGAAGTTAGTTCTCTAAATCAAAATAGTAAGTTAAAATAATGTTGTAAAAGGTTCCGCTTAAGGCAAACCTAGAATTTCTTCACTGTAGCTATGTAGTTTCAGCTCTGAGAGAATTCAGAGAAATGCATATGTAGTCTATTACACTTCTTAAACCAATAGGGGATCAAGTGCGTTTTTAAATTGCGTTAGTTATGGTAGTGACTCTCCAATCAAGTGATTCTCAAGATTGTGGCAGACCTAAAATTTGACCAGTGCTTCCATCTGAAAATAATTTACCATACATAGCAGATGTTCACCTTTCCATAGAGGAGACTCAGCTGTGAGCATTGTAATTAAACAGAGCTCCTGAATCAGTGGTAGGATTGCATGTGAGAAAATTACAGGCAGTCAAAGATGGGACTGAGGTCAAGAAAGGATTGGTTTAGTTTGATGCTTGTCCTTTTGTAAACATAAGACGAAGAAAAAAATATATTCTTTTGCAAGCAGGATTCCAGCTCAAGTGTACCACTATTTGAAATGACGTCCTTCTTTCTGAAGTGCTTTGAGATTCTTGGACATACAGCTCTGCAGAGTGCGAGCTCGTAGTGGTGGTAGTATAAATGCAGGAGGGAGGGGGGAAAGCCTATGATAATGTTGTTTCGAGATCTTAAAATGGAAAATTGCCTAGAATAATTTACATTTGAAGCATATTCCAAAACTGAATTTGTGTAACCCAAGTTCAGCTGCTGTTATAAAGTGTCTTAGTGAACTCTCCTTACTGTTCCAGAGGGACCGTTACCAGAGGAAAGTAAAGAACTGACAAATGTATACTGAATCTTGGAAGTGTAACAAGCCACTAAATTGGCCTTACCTAACTAAGAACGTCGAACAAACCTTTGCTTGCAATCAGAAGTGTTTAACTCTATTTGTAGACTTTTTGAATAAGATGAGAAATTGTGCACAACCATCTCCTAATAAATGTAAATGGATTTTCAGTTTTCCTTGTGAATTATAGTCATGAATTGTGATTTCACAGCTGTGATGTTATCAGATCTCGTATAGACTGGGGAAACTCACTTGACAGTGAGGCGCAGCTTACGAAGAGGATTTAAGTTCTTGGCTGCTTTATCTCAGAAGCACCTGGGTGGGTTTCTGTTGTCCTTTTCATTGCTAATGCCTGTCAGTTGCACACTGTGTCATCACTAATTGTATAAGGCCACAGAAGCAATTTTTAGCCATGATGAGCATTTTGTGAGTGTATCCCTTTACAGCTAAAGGTTTAAAAAAACAAAAATCTTTTAGCTGTTTCAGCAGTGCTATCCTCTCTGACAATCAAGCAGCTTTCTTTTTTACTTTTTCTCTCAAGGGGTCTGGCTTGGACACTGGAATGCAGCTGATACTCTGTAGAGCATTCGGAGTTTATTTTATCCACAGTTTGTTCCAGAGAAGTTCTTTGGAAGAAGAGGTGGGACTGTTTGGAGATAGTCTTCCAGCTAACAGCCAGATAAAATTGTTTTAATTACATGTACTCATCTGAGAGCATTTTCCCAAGGGCAGAAAGGACTGTCAGAGTTTTTCTAGAAAGTGTCAGTGCTTTTGTATTAGCAGTTACTGTACTGGAGCTGAACAGAGCAGGGTTCCTTTCCTGTTAAAATGCGTGTTTGAGAATCCATGTGCCTGGGTGGAATCCCTGTGCACGCCAGCTGAATGAAAAATGCAGTCTTGGAAGCAAAGGAAGTGAGAAAGCTTTCTGGGATCTATGTGAGTTGCACTGCTGACCGGAGACAATATAGACTCCGTGTATTTTGTTAAATAAAATCACGGAGACAAGTAAAAGAGCCTTAAATACTTTTTCAATCAAAGAACATGGTCTCTCATCCTCAGTATTGATTATTGCTTGCTACAAGGATGCATCCAGGGACCTTGTTTAAATCTTGTAGTGGTTTTTCTAATCCTAACACTGTTCAATTCTTCTTGATGTTTCCTTTTTGTTTCAGTTGTGGCAGTCTATTTCTTTTTGATCCTTGGGAGTCTACAGAGCATGGACTATGCAGAGCATATTTCTCCAGTTCAAGCCATCTCATAAGAAACCAGAAGGTTTATGAGTGTAAGCTATATAATTATAATACATGCATATGTTACAACAACCTCCTTGAGGGGAAAGATCTGTCCTCTTGAAGAGAGAGAAAACAAGAGCCCCTGATTACCAAATGGACTGTATGCATAGAGACAATCTGGTTTCCTGAGTTCCCCAAGGAGCTGATTTCCTCTCCCAGCCCATTTTGAATTTGGACTAGAGTTCTTAATCTTTTAATTTATTTTAAATTCCACATCTCACTGTAATAAGTACTCAGGATATCCTTCATGTTCCTTTTGGGTTATAACCACTAGTCCCAGTACAAATGGAGGTTAAGAGTCATTGCCACTTTTTGGACCAGAGAAAGTCACGGAATATGCCAGACTGTGGCCTTTCTGATGCAATCATAATTCAAGTGGGAGTGTGTGCTCATGTAATGATTTTTTTTATTTTCAAGCAGCTGTTTTTGCCTTAGTAGCATGCCCTGAAGAGGAGATAGGACTATAGAGTTTGGCACTGCATTAGCAGGCAGCTGCTGTCTTAGAGAGAATAGTGCTTGCTCCTATTCTACTAGTTAGGCTCCAAAGAAAAGTACTACCTCATCTTTAGGCTGGGATAATGTGGCCGCAGGGTCAGGAGAAATGCCGTAGCTGTGCTAGGTTTTGTTTTGCATGTGTTACTTGCGTAGGAGTTTTTCCTCACTGGAACTGGGCTCCGAGGGTTACAAATCTTTTGTAGAGGAGTGGGAAGTTAGGACGGATGGTTGAGGGTTGAGTTTAAGAAAACTGTGTGTCCCTGTAGTAAATTGCTGCTCAGAGTACTCTTTGGCTAGACCTGGGAATTGCCTCTACTAAAACTATAATTTTTTTCTGTGTGGTTTCTGTTCAAAAAGTGCTCTGTTGCAGTTCTTTAAGTTCCTGGCATTGGTATCTAATTAAAACACAAAAAAAGCAATTCCCTTTTCCACAGAAATAATGGAAATAGTCTTCTATGTGCAAAGGCGGGTTTTCTTATGATATAAATTAATACTGTATCTAAAAACGAAGGTGTGTTAGTGGTAAAACCTAAGCTGTCCAAGGCACTTTAGTTTGTGATTGCTGACTTTTGTTTTGGCAGGTGTTTCAGATGAAATCTAAGCCTCCTGTGGAGGAAGAAAAAAATCACCTGACAGCTGTAGACTGTTCCTTTCCTGCAGAAATACAGCAATTTCCTCAAATGCAAGTAAAAATGGAACAACCATCCTTGAGCTTTTCTGAAGCTTATATTTAATTTCAGTACCTTGGTGATTGCTCTTGTCTATTTAGAGAATCTACAAAGACTCATTATAGGTTGGCTGGGTCTTTAGCTGGTTGTTCCTGTATTTTTCTGATGCTAGTGAAGGAAACCTGTTCAAATTCAGATCAAATTTGTGAATCTGCTGGTTAACAACAATGGCCAAGGTGCGGATTTGCTAAGCATTAATCCAAGTGATGACTTTAAAAGCATTGCACTGTATTGGTGTGAATCAGAGCTTATCATTGAACGAACCTCAGATACAAAGAAGTTTTTTTTTCGCAGGTTACGTTTTATTCCTGTATTAGCTGTATTATTGGCTTTGTTGTATATCTCAAGGTGTTTACATATATTTGTAATTGTTACAGTGTGTCTGTAATCAAGCTCATCTGTGCCTTCATGCAGACTTCCAATAAACACTTGATTTTTTTGTATTTACTTGTATGGAAGACTATGGGCTGGATGTGTATTTCCTTCTGTCTGTCAGCCTGTCATCACTGGGAAAAAGAGGAAGAAAATGAGAACTAGAAATTGGAGAAAGATTGTTTTTATTTTTGCTGTCTTTAGTTCTAGTAGGGCTGTTTCTGGTATTTTCACTTAAATGGCTGAGTGATGATGCTGGGGATTATCCTATTTGCATAAAAAAGTTTTGATAGGAGATGCTTCTTTTGTAGATTAGGTGAATATTCAATGTATAATCATGCATGTTTGACTCCACCAGTTTTGCTTCTATCTTAGAAGAATGTAGCTGTATTTCTGGAGCTGTTATCATGGGAAAATTCCAGAGTATCTTTCTCCCCCTGAATTAAACATGTATGTTTAACCTTTTAAAGCTGCCTTCCAGGGAGAGTTCAGGCTTTTTTTTTTTTTGCCACAGCAAGGACTGCAGTATCTTTTGGTCTTAGCAGGCCTGCTTAGCTCGAGGGTTCTTTCTGGTGACTGGGGAGTAGAAGAACAGAGTTTCATCTTCTTTCCAGTATTTCTAAGCTCATAGGGGCAGGGATGTGTATTTGTACAAAGTTATGAGAAAACTCATCTTACATGTTTTGAGTCAAAAGCAGTATACAGCAGTACAGTTACTTTTCTAATCTGATATTAAGTATGAGAGGAAGAGAAGAGGAAAAAATGATTCCTTGCCTATGTTAAGGGGTGTGCTGTATGTTTTGTAGTTCAGAAAAGAGTGCTTTTGTTATTTCTTTGTAGTAGTAAAGATTGTGGTATCTCGTGGTCTACTTCAGCTTTTCTTGGTTTTCTTGTAATCAAACCTGATTACAGTTAAGTAGTTCTGCTGTTGGATTCAGTCATTTTCTAATGGAGATTTTTCTTAAGAATCCACCATGATTTCTACTGTTTTGTCATCTTTTTGTATTAAAACTTTAATTATTATATTTAATAATCAATATTAAAAGCATTAACCAATTTGAATTTATGGATATCTTTGTTAATTGTAGTGAGTGCTTTCTTGATACTGGGACATCACATCAACTATCTTTGGATAGAAACAGAGAGGAGAAAAGCAGGCATAGTGTACTATAACTGCAGTGTTATAGTTGAATTGTAAACTTTAGGTACGTAAAGATGATGGTACGCATTTGTGAAAATTCTGTGCCTACTTTGTTGTGTCACCCCTTGTGAAATCTCCATTTTTGTCACCTTTTTATTGTATATGTTCATTCATCAACTTAACACAAAGCTCACTTGTGTGATGTTCTCAGTAGCTTTTGTAACTATTTGCTGTATCTGGCTGTATTGCCAAGTTTCTGGGCTTAGATCTTAAAGTCTCAGTAGCACTTACCTATGCTTATCTTGTATTCAGTGTCTGAGTCTTGCTAAACTCATTGGTTGAATCCACTTGCCTCTGTCTTGTCATTCAGCTGCCACGCGGACATATCTCTGTGACCACACTCTGCTCCAGTCAGCACAAGCCTCTGCATGCAATACAAAGCATGCTATTCCATTTTGACCAGTAATAATCCATAATCCCTGTATTATGATGGCTGCAAATTCTTGGGCACCAGGCCGTGTGAGTACTTCAGTGAATGCTAATCTAGCTGATCCATGTTACTCTCTGTTCTTAGAACACATGCAGTATTTCTTAAAATGCCTTTATTCCTCTCCACTGCTGCAAATGCTGAGCAGTCGATAGTTCTGCCTCTCTCCTTGGGAGTACCCTGCCTGACACTGGCACAGCCGGTGTGTCTGCGAGCTGGATGAATGAGCTGTGTTGATGCTGTCTGTCTTCATGCATGCTGTTTGCTTTTTCTCTGACATTTGTCTGGACAGAAATGAGTCACTTGAATACTTTCAGAAGACCGGAAGAAAAGGGAAGGATGATGCGTGTAATTGGTTTAATTTCAGGTTGCCTTGTCCAGGTGATCTCCCTTTTAGGTGGTTCTTTTGTGTTTCATGTGGTGCTTGTACCCCTTTATAAATGAAAGCAAGTTCCCAGCATTGCAGGAATTAACTTAGAAATTCTGGTAAACTGCTGACAGCGGGAGAAAGAATGATGCATTGCAAAGCAAGCAATATTAATGAGCCTAATCCTTCCTGTATGTAAAGATACTGTCTTGGATATCAGTCTGTTTCACGTGCCTTTGAGGCCATTCCATACCTTTCAAGGTATACAGTATATCCTTCAGCCCACAAGCAAGAAGAGGTTGAAGTCAGTCCTGTATTTCCCAGAAGGAGACTGAAGGTACGTATAAAGACCATGAGTTCACCTGAACACAGAAAACACTAAATGCAAGTGGTGGGGAGACTGAGATGGGAACCTTGCTTTTGAGCTTCAAGGATCTGCATGAGAATTGGCTGTGGCTTTTCTCTACTCCTGCATGGTGAGGTCTCTTCTTGCTGATCAGTGAGCTGGTGGTGATGCCTGCGGTGGCAAACTTTTTTTTATTTGGGTGATATGGAGCAACAGTTGGAGTATTTACAATGAAGAACAAAAAGTGGAAGTTAGATATGGTTTGTGTTTGCAGAGTGGAACAAGATTAGTTCCAAATTCTTTATAGTAGTGAAAATGCTGTACAGTGTGCCCTGTATTTTTTTCTCTAAGGCTTGAACAAAATCTGGCTTGTGAATTTAATGAAACCAGAACAGTGATCTGTGGGAGTCTCAGGTGTCTGTTGTGTGACCACGTCCATCCTTCCTAGCAAGGAGGGAAATATTGATATCTAGCGGGACTGATTTAATCTTCACAGCGTGAATGCATTTCTTTGCCATATTAGAGATGAGTTGGAGAAATTACAGCAGCCTCCTGTAGATGTAGAACATCTGAGTGTAGCCAGCTGTGTTCAGGGATCATAGTGCGGTAGAGAGCACTTTCATAGCATGAGATCCTCTTTATAATACATTACATGGAGTTTTATTTCATCCAGTCAGTGTGGAATGAACTTTTGGGGCTGAACTTCAGAAGCATACCACTCTTACCTCCTTTCTTCCTCAGTCCCTATAGCCACACTCTGGCTTTTCTCCTATAACTGAAGGCCCCTTCAATCCAGTGTGAAAAAGCAGTATTGCAAACTGGGCCCTTTGCTGTTCTGGATCTGAGTGCATTTTGACAGTGAAACAGGTTGCAACTCCGTAGTGAATCTTAACACTGTCTTGGCTGTCAGCAGCAATAAATAAATGGAGAAGAGGTCAGTAATGAGTACTTTATCTTTCCGTCTGGAGGTGAGAATTTAAAATTTGCTGTGACCTGTCCTTATTTTTTTTTCCTGCCTAAAAATCATCCTGATTTTTCTGTGGCTCTTCAACACGTTCTCTACTTGTGCTTATTTTCTAGTGAGGGAAGGTTAGTAATATGAAGTAATTTTGCAGTTCAGCTGAGATTGGTACCTGACTTTCTTTGGAATGTGCAGATTTGCTAATCTGCATCACCAAATAAGGCAGACTGTTTTGGATTGCTTATATGAATTTTTGCAGTTGTGATATGAAAAGGGTTGGATGGTTACTTTTTTTTTTTTTAATAACTGCCCTTTAGGTGTGGTTATTCCCCTTTCTGTATACCTGCCTGCAATGGGACTAATGCTTAGTTACCCCAAGGTAGACTGATGTCCTCAGGACCTTCTGGAGTCTCTCGTGCCCCATGGGGTGGATTCAAAGCTTTGGAGGCCATTGGGAGAGCAGTGTAAGAGAGCTGCCCTCCACCCCTGTAGCCAAGTGTGGAATAAGGTGGAAACTGGAGCGTGCAGGAAGCATAGGCTGAGGTAGCTTTGCAGCTCTCAGCTCTGCAAAGAAGTGTGCTGGTAGCCCACCAGACTGGGTACAGTAAGGGTTGGAGCTCCCCACCCTCCCCGGCTGTCGGCAGCTTTCTGTCTCTGCAGAATCTGAAACGGCAGGAGGAAAGGCCAGCTCAGCAGCCATTTCCCATGGGCTGCTCCACAGCCCTCTGCCACAGCACAGTCTTGCCAGATTGTCCTAAAATCTAAGAACAAACCAAAATGCCATAATGGCCAAAGAAAGCACCTGTTGATTTGAAAATGGTGCTGGACCCAATCTGAAAGTGTGTCTAATACAGATGTGTGACACTAGTAAGTGACCGAAGGAGGATGTTAGAATGTCGTGTTGCCACTACCAGCAGGAGATTGAAGGGGAAGAGTGGTGTTTCAGACTAGTAAAGGGTCAGAGAGAAAATAGAACAGGGGTATCCCAATAACAATATATATTTTGACTAGCCCTTTCCTCTCTGCCTAGCTAGGGCTACAAGAGAGCTCTCTCCTGGCTGTGAACAGCCCTAAGCTGAATAGCAATAATAGAGTTTGTTTCTCTTATGCGGCAGTGCTGGCACCAGAAAGTATCACAGCAAACTCCTGTTGGATCAGAGAACTGAGAGCTGGATGAACTTCGGAGAGACTTACTTGCTGGAAGGCTGGGAGCAGACAGGAGAGTAGAGGGCAGTGCCAGGCAGAGAGGTGTAGAAGTACTTACTAGTTGGGAAAGGGAGGGAAGGAGCCCTGTGGAATGGCTGGGATGATTGATTACCCTAGAGGACTGAAAGCTCCTGGAAGTGGTGCTACAGGAGCCAGGACATCACTTCTGAGGTGTTAAAGGCTGCATGTAACCCTGGGCAATGAAGCACCCTTCTTTACCTGAGATAGGTTATAATTTATGTTGCGGTATTCTTTGAGCAAGTGGGAGAAGAAAAGATTGACCATGAGGTTTGGGGTTACTCTCCTGCTGTTGCATGTCTTGTAGATCTAGATCTACCTCTTGAACTAATCTATCAATTATCTAGGCCCCAATGTAAGTAAAAAATATAGCACAGCCTTGGCAGTAGAGAAATTGAAGTACCTAAGTATGATCAAATCCACAGCTGCAGTGTTACATATCGGCAAATCTTAATTTTCACAGAAACCGTAGCTAGAAATGAGTTTCTGTGGATGGGTGATTAAAATGATTAAGGCTTTTAAACTTCATGCACTCTTGTGTTGCTTTTGCTTGTCAGGACATATTTCTGTATAATTTTAAAATCATCTGGTCACTTTTCTTGCACAGATATTTCTGCAGCAGATTTAGTGAACTCTAGCTGTCATAAGTTTTATTTAAATTTATTTTCCTGGGTTTTCTTTCCAAAACAAGCGTTAGCCATGACAACATACTAAGGAATTAAATCTGTTAAAAATTACTGCATTCCTCATGCTATTAAGAAACTCTAGGATTAGTCTGTCTGTTGTCTTGAGTGTTTAATTAAGGATGATTTTAATGCTGTTAGTCCCTGAGGATAATTAAGGGTTTTTCAAGTTAACTGTTTCATATTGTGAAAAGTCATTAAGTTTCTTTAAAAAACTTCTGTGTAGGCTAAAGCATCTCCTACTATTAAGTGTACATATATAGTGATGCTGTAACTGAAATTAATAACTAAGAGGGGAACCTATCTTTTTAGCTGAAACACACCAAGAGCTTCCCAGAGATGGTCTGGCCATGCTGTGCCCTTGTTCCAGCAGTCTCCCTGATACAAGGGATGATCTATTGCAAGAACAATTTGTGTGAGTCAAGACTGCACAATAAAGTTTTGACTTTTATTTTACGGTATATTTTAGGAATCTACCTAACTGAAACGATGGCCCTTTGCACTAAAATTCATCTTAACTATAATTTCAGCCCCAATCTTACCTAGATTCTTGGGAAACTAGGGTCTCGACAGCAACAACCCTGCTAAGCTTGTCTGGACCATGATTTTTTTTTTTCTGGAGAGAGATGTTACTAGGGAAATCTCCGTGCATGTGCAAACGTGGTTAGAAATGTCATTAATGTCCTGCCAGTTTTACCAGCTGTCTTAGCTCTACCCACCTGCCTGATCTGTAAGAGAAAGGCAAAACCAAACCCAGTTTCCACTGAGTATTGTAGCACCTTCTGAACACTGCCAGCATGCAAGCTGGAGACCGGCATGGAGACTGCTCATGACAGGCTCTCATTTCAGAGTTAAACTGGTTTGGGCTTGTTCCTATCTTTGTCTGCAAAGAGTCCAAGGGGAGAGACATACAGAAAGAAATAATCGGCTTCTGTGAACACGGTCTCCCACGCCTACCCAGAGCAAGAACCCCTGAAGGGTTTTTACACTCTGAACTTTTAACATTCATCATGGGCACTGTTTCCAGGGCACGACTGTCACGCAAGGGGAGAAAGACTTTGTTTCTGTTCCGATGTTTAACAGCTTAACTTCACCACTCTCCATTTTATAGAATGTTGATTTGAATGGTGAAACCAGTCATTATTAGCAATACATGGAAACAGTTCGGATGCACCAGGGGAATAACAAGGGTGAAGAGGGCACAATGTGAACAGAATACTTGCCTTTGCATTGCCTAATAACTGAGTGAGGGGGAAATCCAGCTTGTTTTCTAACAGGAAACGGACCAGATTTTGCTACTTTTCCTAGAGTTTAATAGCTTGTTTTTTCCCTAATGCTTTCATGTTACTCAGCCTTTACAGAACTCTGTTCTTTTGAAATATTTGGAATATTCTGGTTCTGAAACTTTTTCTCGGTTTCAAGTTTCTGGTAAACATAAGAAGGTATCTCCATTTTCCCGAGTTACCTCTTTGAAGAAAGCTGTAAAAGTAAGCTAGTTTCTTTCCCAGAGAGTCCTAATGTTTAATTAATCAGAGCTGGGATGCCTCATGATAGTAATAAAATTTGCTCAAGATTTGCTGAAGGTTTACTAGGTCAATCCTTTAAATATTGAATAAACTATGCACTTTGAACGGATTGCGACTGCACTAGTCTTTTAGGCTACAAAATTCACACCTTGAATGGTACTGGCACAAGCAGCCAAAATTGTAGCCTGCTATTTTTTTTTGTGGGTGTGCTGCATAATGAAAATATATTTAAACCTCTTGCCTTCATTTTTTGGTTTGGGGTTTTGGGTTTGGGGTTTTTTTTGGTGTTTGGTTTGGTTTTTTTGTTAACATGCTGCCAGGTTTATCTGCCTGCTACTTGCTTCTCTTGCAAATCTTGCTCTTTGGTCCATAGTGCATTTTGGTAATCTCCTGTAATTGCTGGGTCAGCTTTCCTTTACCACTGCAGAACGATATTGTAGATTTTTTTTTTCTCTAATGATACCAATGTCCTGTAATTTACAGATGATAATGAAGCTGCCAAGCTCAACTGTCATGCTATAGTAGTCTCATCTATTGCTGACCGTTTTCAGGACTGCTTTCATATTCTCACATGCCTTTCAGTTATTTCCTATCTTCCAAATTCCTGGTTTTAAAACATTTCTGGAAAGAAGAGTTTGTAATGGTTTGCTTTTTTTACTGCACTTGGCACTTGGATTTATGAATTGCCACCTGATCTTATTTAAAATGTATTAATACAAGGGATCTTTCAAGATATAATTCAGCGAACATCTATGAACCTTTGATCAGTTCCCCAAAATACTTGGATTTGTTGACGGCTGAAATTGGCACTTACCTGGATATTGTGGGTGAGCTATTGTTCTTGTTAACGCTGATGAAATAACGAAACTGAGGTTATTTTGGACTTAGACCAGCAGACATGAGAACTGAGTTTGGTTGCAACATCCAAATGGATGAGTGGACTTCGAAATTAGCTTTGACATCTTTTACACCTTTCTGAAAATTTTACAGTGGTTTCTAAACTGAACGCCTCCTGCAAGCCTCAGATCTCCGAGTTCAGTTCTCCAAGTTCAACATGAGTAACGTTCACAGCAACGTTATTCCCGCAGGAGCAAAAGGGGCCAGGGCACTCTTCTCTCAGCATTTATGCCCTGATATTAGAGTTGCCCACATGATGCTCGGGCTTCCCTTTCTTCCTCCACAGCAAATCTCCCAAAATAGAGCAGACAATAAAAGCCTGACACTTGCTACAGCTTTCCCATCCAAGTTGGCCTAAGGCTGAGGTGGGGGGAAGTCTCAGCAAAGAGCAAGGATTAAGCAAAGACTTTTTTGTTTGTTTTCCCCTCCCAAGTGCTCTGCTTAGAGGCAGGGTTCCTGGCTGTGCCTCTTCTGTTTCCAGAGCAGTTACATAAGTAGTTCGGGACTTCAAAGATAGGTTAAGGGACGCCATTAAGGATGTTTTGCATCTCTGGACTGGAGAAACTTAAGGTGGTTTGTCAGCCTACCCGAAAGCAGAAAACTTCTGTTCAAGGAAAATAATTATTTTCTGCAAATGCAGCTTTAATTCACTGTTGACGTATTCAAATTTAAAATTAATCTCTTTTTACTCGTTTTACTTCAACTCTTTTAACTAGGGTTAAAATGCTCTAAGAGTATTCTCCTTAGTGGTGGATATATAAAATAAAATTTTTTAAAAAATATTTCTGAAACTTGAGGCAATAGTGTTTTCTATGAAGACTCTGGCCCTGTATTTAGGATGCTGTCTAGTTGTATACAAAGTCTGTTCCAGTTGGCCTCTTGGGCAAATTATAGAGACTTCTTTTAATGACCAGGGATAGTGGGAAACAGCAATGAGGAGGAAAATGGAGGAGGAAATTCATGTGTCAGTTCGCATACCTATTAGCTGTATAGGAGTGCTTTGTGCATTAAGAATAAATTCCAAGCCTGTGTAGAGATATTTAAAACAAACTTTCTCCAATGTATCAGCTATTTCCAAAATACAAAAATAAGTATAGCCAAATAAGGATAGCTTTTTTTTTTGTCAAATGAACACTTTATTCTTTCTCTGACTTTCAGATCTTTTTAATATCGTTGCAGATATTATGCCTCTTCTGAGGGACTTCTCATTACCTAAAAGTAAGCCACATGAATCAGCAGAGAAATAACCTTTCTCTGAGGCAAGACTCATCCCTAACAGTCAAGAAGAATCTGAAGAGCTCACTCCAAGCCCAGCCTACCCCTGCCTAAATTGCACCCCACTGCAGAACCTTGGCTTGGCCCTCAGTCTCTTGTCATAGTCATGGTCTGACTTGTGCAATCCCACAGTTCAAGGTAGGACTGCTTCCTGCTTTCAGGAAGCATTCTAGATTCCTGCTGAAAGTGGTCATTCTTTGTCTTTAATACACGAGTTTGCTTTGGGGAAAAAAACCCAACAAACTTCTCCAAAGTCTTGTGAATTCAAGGTAGAGGCTTTACTCTGTAGCTTAGATGTGAGACGCGGTCTAATTTCTAACTGTTCAGGCAAAAGCTTGTCAGGTTTTAATAGCTATTGTAAAGGGCAAGAGGGCCAAAGCAATCTAGCCAGAAACTCTCCAAATGAATTTAGACTGGGCGTGAAGATTTCCAAGGTAGACTCATTTATGCATGCTAGAGTGTACTTCGGTGTTCTCCAGTGACAGTGTGTGAATGCTAAATCAGTTACTTGGAGCTCTGTTTATGTATGTAATAGCATTGGGTTTTCTAAGAGCGAGGCCAGTGAGCTGGTGGTTTAGCCTCTCTCTCCTGATCTCACTGTCAAGGTGGAATTGCCTAGTCTGAAACACACTGGTAGACAATTTGCCCTTTGATGCTTTGCTTGCGTGCGTGATGCACAGACGGTTTCATCCACTGTTCCTGAGCCCAGAAATTCCATAGGTTCGAGGAAACCGAAGTGCAATAGCCGCACTCTGTGCTTTATATCCTTAGAGGGGGGTGTTCTCTTGTGCCTCGTTCCTCTGTGTCTTTTCTGGTGTGTCATACCTGTAAGTCTTACAAGCATCCCTTGTGAAATAAGGATAACGCCAACTGTCCAAAACTCAAGTGCTATAAAGAAGCTTTCTCTGCCTTGTTCGAAAGTGAATGAATGTTTTTAAACATTGACAGCAGTTAGGGAGAGCTGATCATGTGATTATGGCACTCCCATGTGATTCTAGCCACTACTAGCAGTAAGCGTCTGATGCCTGATTTGTTGTGGGCAGCAGGTGCTCCATAAGACTGTTAAGTTGCCCCAGCCTGGCCATGTTGTGTAAGGAGCGTTGTTTGTGACCGGTGTCTGGAGTCTTCCTCAAGCAGGAAAAAGCCACAGACAATGACAGTGGAAGGTAAACAAAATCCTGATGCTCACAAAATGATAGAGGAGTACGACAGAGATTCAGTCAAGACTTGCTTGTTGCATTGGAAGTGTCATTTGCAGTACTGAGAAGAAGAAACTTTCCTCAGCCTGTTTTCAGGACAGGGATGAGTACACAACATCCATATATTCTACTGACGATTTGGTTTTCTGATTTTTCTAGTTGTTCCGCTAGTTGCTGTAATGATTACTGGACAAGTCGGAATACTCCACCTCAACATAGGCTTCAAAGGTTTCGAAGATAGATCTTGTTAGTTAGCTTAGTTGGTAGATGATGTACCTCAGAGGTGAAAGGCCCTCTAGGTTCAGCTGTTACACGAGGTTTGGAACCATCTCAGATGTTGACCCTGCACAACTCTTGACTCTGGCTCAGCACAGGAGCACAGCACTGGCAGATCTTGGGCTGCTAGCTGTCTGAAATACAGCGTCCTGATCCTTTCATGTGGCAATCTTTGCCGTATACTCTTTAAGTAGTAAAGCCCAAAAGCCAAATAAAGTTTAACACAGCTACAGTTACACACTTGTGGCTAGTTTACAGCAAAGTTACAGAGGAGCCCCCAAGTTGTTTCAGTGAAGACATACTTTTTTTGTGTTTGTACTTTTTTGGTAAGGAAGCTCAAATGATCAGTAAACAGAGAATGGTTTCCAATTCTCTTCACAGTCACTGGGGGGATGGTTCACATAAACTTGGAGAGAGTATCAGATTGCAGTGGTAGAACACACCAGATATGTTTACATTGTAGTTGTCAGAGCAAATACATTTTAAGATTATTTATTGATGGTGAATTGCCCGAGTTCTTTGCAGATGCTGGAGATTACCAATACTTGAGATAGACGGTTTCACTATAGCGCAGTGTTTATGTTGCAGAATACCCTGATGATTTGGAGGCAGAGCAAGCATTAACAAGCAGAAGACAGGAGTTAGCAGGAAACCATGGTACAGATGCCAACATTTCTGGGTGGCAGAACAATGACCCACACCTGCCCAGAGCAGGCTGTTTCCTGCCTTCTCGCATGTGAGTCGCTGCAGAAGCTGAAGGAACACATCTGCGCAGCCGCTGCTTGCCTGACCTTTGCAAACCATAGTGAGCTGAAGAGCTGGGCCTGAAAGCTACAGCCCCTTGGTGAGCTTGCTGCTCATATCAAAGCTTAGAAGACAAATCCATGATGCCAGCAGGAAGAGGTAGGCTTTTTCTTGGTTAATGTTTCTTTTTGGATGCAAAAACCCACTTACAGACTGTTTCTTCAGGAATTGGTTGTGATTGAGAGTTATTGTGGGGCTGGGTGAGAATGTCAAGCCTGCTTGCCATTGCCTCTGCGTGTGTTCACACTAAATGCAGACTAAGAGTGTTTACCATGGACAAATCTATATTTAGACAAGCCCTGGTGGCAGCTTAAAATAGGTTTAAAATAAACCTCTTCCATTGTGGAATCTTCCTTTCCCTTTTGCCTATTCACTAAAGGAGTTTGTCTTGGCAGTACAGAATTAAAATATGTAGGCTTTTTGGGACACTTTACAGACATTTGAAAATAAATTGTGAAATGCTTTAGCATAACTACAAAAATTGGAATCACGTAATTTGGCATCACGGTCTCAGCCTGTGAAGACTCAAGACTAGGTGAAGGGCAGTACTGGAAATAAAGCTACATCTTAACTGGCAGAACTGCATTATGTGGAAAAAGATTGACAACATTTGCATTGAAATAAGATTGCACTGAGACGAATTAAGGTCGCTGGCTGTTTCGTACTGCTACTATTAGCCTCTCCATTTCATTGACAGAAAATAAATGCCATCCTCAGTATTTTAATGTAGTTAAATGAGTGAGGGAAAAGCCAACTCAACTCCACTAAATGGATTTAATACTCAAGCAAGTTGAAAAGTGTATGCCTGTACTCTGCAGAGTCTCACAGGAATGCATTATGCTACTTCCTGCCCTGATAAATGGGTGCCATTGAACTTCAGTACTCTGCTGGCAATAAGCAGTTGAATTGTCAGTGGGGAATAAGCAAACCCCACTTCTGAGGAGCCATCTCCAGTATTCATGCTCTACCTGGTGATGACCTCAACAAAAATACTTGCCTTTGATGTGCTGAGATTGTCATCCTTTTTCTGTGGGGCTGCAGTAATTTACTTGGCCCGTGTTTGCAAAGGCTATTTTACATAGTCTTTATGAAGACTAAAAGCTGTCCACCAGAGGGGAAATGAGGATTTCTAGAGCATCCAGCTGACACAGTATTGTATGATCCAGGTCCCACTGGGAAATCAGCAGGCGTGTGATGTGGTTGGTAAGAGCCCTCTCCATGTCATGCGCTCAACAGGCAGAAGCTGCAGATAGTTCTGTGTAACAAATGACTCTTTATTTTCTTAAAGGACATTATTTAATGCATTTTTGCCACCTCATCATGCCCTCTGCCACAGCTCTGATTACCGCAGCCGTCACACAGGAGTTTGTAGCATGGGACTAGAGGGGTCATTCTGGTACTTTCTTTGTTGTAGTTCACGCTGCTTTTCAGCAATACTAAGGACCCAATTCTTTATTTTTCTGTCCATCTACTGCTGAAAGTAAAAATGTGTTTAACCAATTTGCATCATATTCTTTAATAAAGATTGTTATGCTAGCCTTTTAAGGCGTGAAGCTAATACAAAATAAAACTAAGAAAAGAGATCTGATATTCCTGATTAAAACCAAAAAAGCAGAGGTAGCGTAAACCAGTCTGCCTCCATCTACTTAAACAAGCACTTTATGTGCAATATATACAATAGCTCAGAAAGAGTGCGACATCTAGAAAGGGGAAAGATACTTTATTATTTTCTGCAAAAGTGATTTGATTGTTTATGTATTGTGATTTTTTTAATATGCTGGTGTTTTCACTGGCATCTGGTTCTCTAAGGTAACCATACTTACTTGTATATACAAGGTTCACTCCTATATGAGATGGCTCTGACCCTTGCCTTCTGTCAGGAATCTTCTTCCAATCTGTAAAGAAAATTAAATCCTTTCCCTAAAACAATGAGCGCATTCTGAGCTATCCTAGTGTAATATGTACCATCTTAACTGGGTTTTAGCTTTGCTGTGAAGGACACTTAACAAGGTCAATGTTACATGGGAAGTTGGGATTGAACAACAGAAAATTTGTATCTCTCTAAAAATAGCGCTTGTGGTCTGTACTGGCACAGATCTTAGTAAATTTATGGCAAACCTAGAAGTTATGAGAGACCTATGCCATAATAAAAATGTACTACTTTATATTCCCTGAAAGTGGAGGCTCTAGAAAAATGGAACTGATAAATCTCTTTGCTTGGAGATGCAGCATTAATTTTATTTCCATTTCACACTCTTAGCAGATGTGCGTCATGCTGCCAGCACTTACTTTTTCATATACACTGTTGTGTTTTAGTTGAAGTATATGTGATTTTTAAAATAGCCTTAAATTATTGTATTTTTTCCTTAATGTTCTAATACATAAAACATCATTATTTAAAAAACCAAAATAGTTCCTTTATCAGTTTAGAGAATGCAAATTTACACGGCAGATTCAGAAGATTACAATATGTAAAAATTGTCATAGTTCCCAGTTTGTTACAAGAAACTTTTACTACACAAGTTTACTTCTGAAATCTTCCATGATAACTGTAAATGTAACAAATGTATCATGTAGGGGATGTTATCACTTCAGGTGGTCAGAATCATTGCACAACCAAAACAAGTCTTGGTTCCTTGTGAATAATTGGGACGGTTGCAAGACAAGGGACTCCTGAATAATCCCTTTAGGCGCCTGGGCCTTGGGAGAACAGGTATGCAAACTACAGAGATAAGGAGGCTGCAGGATAATCTGAAGACCCCGCCGAGAGACACCAA
>Ga0065711_1002756_pt1 | contig 32291 bp, 13 predicted proteins | sample Hoacrofraction12_FD_59098 | JGI IMG/M metagenome (GOLD analysis project Ga0065711, IMG submission 59098) | Hoatzin crop microbial communities from Cojedes, Venezuela - Epithelial fraction 12 v2 (version 2) | ecosystem: Host-associated > Birds > Digestive system > Esophagus > Crop | place...
GATGGCTTCTGTGAGAAGCTGCGAGAAGCTTCCCCCATGGCTGATAAAGCCAGTGCCAGCTGGCTCCAAGACAGACTTGCCGCTGGCCAAGGCCAAGCCAGTCAGGGACAGTGGTAGCGCCTCTGTGAGAACGTATTTAAGAAGGGGAAGAAAAAAATGGGGAAATGTCAGTCGAGAGAGAGGAGTGAGACGATGTGAGAGAAACAACTCTGCAGACACCAAGGTCAGTGAAGAAGGAGGGGGGAGGAGGTGCCCGAAATGTCGAAGCAGAGAGCCTTCCCTTGCAGCTTGTGATGAAGACCATGGTGAGGCAGGTTGTCCCCCTGTGGTCCATGGTGCAGCAGATCCACCTGCAGCCCATGGAAGGGACCCCACACCAGAGCAGGGGGATGCCTGAAGGAGGCTGTGACCCCCTGGGGAGCCCGTGCTGGAGCAGGCTCCTGCCAGGACCTGTGGCCCCNNGGAGAGAGGAGCCCAGGGCGGAGCAGGTTTGCTGGCCGGGCTTGTGACCCCGTGGGGACCCACGCTGGAGCAGCCTGTTCCTGAAGGACGGCACCCTGTGGGAGGGACCCACGCTGGGGCAGTTTGTGAAGAGCTGCAGCCTGTGGGAAGGACTCCCGTTGGAGAAGTTTGTGGAGAACTGTCTCCTGTGAGAGGGACCTCACACTGGAGGAGGGGCAGAGTGCAAGGAGTCCTCCTCCTGAGAAGTGAGGAGCGGCAGAGACAACGTGTGATGGACTGACCATAACCCCCATTCCCCATCCCCAGCGCTGCTCAGGGGGAGGAGGGAGAGAAACGGGAGGGAAGTTGAGCCCGCGAAGCAGGGAGGGGTGGGGGGAAGGTGGTTTTAAGATTTGGGTTTTTTTCTCATTATGCTACTCTGATTTGATTAGTAATAAACCAATTTTTCCCCAAGTCGAGTCTGTTTTGCCTGTGACGCTAATTGGTGAGAGATCTCTCCCTGTCCTTATTTCCACCCATGAGATTTTCATTGTATTTTCTCTGTCCAGCTTAGCAAGGGGAGCAATAGAGCAGCTTTGGTGGGCACCTGGCATCCAGTCAGGGTCAACCCACCACAGCAGTATACAGAGTTTTGTTAAGTATTCGCACAATCTAAGTACCAAAAAGTGACCTTTCATTTTAGATTTCCATATAGGTCGCAAACGTTGGCTTAGGCTCTACTGTCTCAACATCCCTCACACGTGCCTTGCCAAGAATTGAAATGAAGATACATATTTCCACACACTGTTAACCTACGGAGAACCTAAGGCAGGGTCTTACCAGGTTAGGTCAGTCTGAAGTTACTTCTGCTGTAACAATGACGGAATGATTTAGTTTCAGTGAAAGACCTAGCTAGAAGAAAACCAAGTGCTGAGAAGGATAAGGAAAGGACAGTACAAATTCACAGAATCTTATCACTGCTTCTTTCTTTCTTGTGATCCCTTCCTATTATTTCTGTTTAACAGCATGGTTTCTGTTTTAAAATGCATATGGTCTTCTGGACACAGACATTGTCCTATTCATAAACATTCAGTTTGCATCTTTTGTCCAGCTGGCAACACGATGATATCCAGAGATCAGCTACAAGGCTTACTTAAAATGTTAATATGTCTGGGTAGTTTTTACACAAGCACCTAGAAATGAGGAAAAAGCTGCAGCGTGACCAACAGCTTTTCACTTTGAATCAGAAATTTTCATGCATTAGCATATGAATATCTATGAAATTATAGTTTTCTTAAAACAAGATATTCTCTGAACTTTTCTAGAGTACCAGCATCACCTGCAAACAGCTCTGCTTTTACCTCACTAGCCATAGCAAGTCCTGTTCTGTCACGGGATGCTATATATTACCTCACACATTCACCTGTGCTTTGGAGATGGACTTGACTAAATGGCTTGGCAATATCCCTGTTTCCTTCCCTGATTAGTAGGTATGTGAACTGAAATCTGCTGGTGAAGAGTTCCACGCTGCAGGATCCATTTCCATAGCCACTGTGGGATTTGTGGTTGAACATTCCAGTTTAGCCCATCTGATTTACTTACCAAATCCCATGAGAATGAAGGATCCCACTACCATGATAAAAGTTTGTAAGGTGTCTGTGTAAATCACAGCTGCAAGGCCACCTAATGACAAAGAAAAGTAAATACAAACAGGTTAGCCCCTGTGCAAATGTCTCAGTGAAAATCTTTTTTTTTACTTTTCTCACCACCTCTCCATTTCAAATAAAGACCACTGTAAATAACTCCCATTTCAGGTTTTCATCTCCCTTCTTCTCTTTTTTCTGACTCCCCTAACTTCTTTAATTTATCAGACTGCTCTGCAAACTCACCTGTGATAGTGTAAAGAGCAGTAATAGCAAGGAGGATAATTATGGCCACATAAAGATTCAGTCCTATGGCCAGCTGTATAAATACAGCTCCAGAGAATATGTCTGCCTACAAAAAGAAAAAATTATAGATTAAGCAATGTTTAAATTCATGATGATGGCATATTACATATTCACAATGAAGGTACTGAGATACACAACTCCACCCATTATAGTACTGCACACACACTAAAACAAACAAATAAAAAATAAAATAGAGGCCATTTCAGTAGAACTGCCAGTCTCCTCTCACAAGAGTTGTAACGCTTCTCAAAGAATTTCCAGGTCTTTTTCAATGGATCATTTTAGCTATATACAGGGTCACCCCACGACTGCTTACACACTGAGAGACAGGTTCATAACAAATTACTTAAAGCTCAGGTTACACTTGCTGCTGTGTGCCGGGATGGACTCTGTGACACTTCCAAGATGCAGCATGGTTCTCTTCATTTAATGCTACTCTATAAGTCTCTTGTTTTTTCTTTACTGCTTGCATACATGTGGCATAGCTAGTCTTGCCGGTTCAGGACAAATGGTGATCAAAGGCAAACATCTTATATTATCTCTATTTTTATGTTCCTGTCAGAATAATTGACATCAGTTGCCTAACAAAAGAGACCTTTAGCTCTTGCGTAAGAAAGGAATTGTTCAGGTTTCAGAGTAACACTCTGAGATTCTAATCACACTAAATCAGTTCCTGATTTAGAGATTATTTGCATCGATGCTATTTATCCAAGTCTGCAATCAGAATAATCTACCCCAGTGCACTTGTAATGCGTTACTGTAAATTATGCTTTCATTAGAGGTTAGCATCTGCACATATCCTTGCTCCTGAGCATCCAGTGCACGGGCTCATCTCCAATCCCACCTGCATGTCTCCTTTCTGCATACCGCACCGCCTGTGCGAGGGCTCTATGCAGGGACTCCTATCCTCATTTAACAGTACACAATCGCTGAAGGCAGCTGCTGGATGGCAGCTTGCTGGAGGAGACGGAGGTTCCACGGGCCAGGCTGCGGGACAGCCAGAGCCTGCGATCACAGAAAAGGCACTTGCACGGCTTTTGTCCCCAGCTAGGCTAAGGTAAGGCAGGACAGATAAACTAATAAGCAGTTACGCAGTCTGGCTAGCTGGGAGATGCCGGATGAAGAGACCCTCTTCATTCCAGAGGCACTGAAACCGAGACTGCAGGGTATCTCACCCTGAGCTCACTCTAGAGAATGAGGAAGAGGTGCAGGCCTCTGCAGCAAGAGCTCCTCCAACCTTACTGCCCTGACGTGCAGAAAACAACTGCAAAGCAGTGTGAATAGCAGCCGAAGTCGCACTCCCAAAACTCTGCCTCTGGAGCAGGCTTGAGGTGATTTCATTTCTTGTAGGTTTTAGTTTGGAACTGGGATCTGGGACTTTCAGCTCTTATCCCCAGTGGCTGTTGTACCATACCCTTTGTCCCTTCTCTCTATGGCAATATTTTTTTCCTGTCTTTTCACATCAGTGATCAGCTTTTGCCCCAAATCTTTCTTTTATTGTTCTTGGCTTTAGTTTAGCCTACATATCATTAAATATTAATGGTCCTAAAATGACCCTCAGAAAGAAATGTACCGTTAATTATTTAGCATCCTGATTGCTGAGTTACCTTCCAACTTCACTGCTCCTCCCTCCCAATTAGATTCTTGCCTTCCAATATTTCCTTGTATCTCCATTTTTACTCTTTTACGGACACTATTTGATCTTTATCTTATCTCTGAGTAAATCTTTCCTTTACATTACAAGCTATCTCTCCAAAGCCACATACAGATAGTGCAGGAACAACTGGGCAGAACACATGCCAATTGAGTGAATCCAGATGCAACGTCAATGTGGGAGTCAGGGCAGTGACACATACTCTTTACTCACAACACCGTGCAGTCCTAAGAGGAGGTTATTCTTCTCCCTCGTCTTCCCCCTGGTAAGTCTATGCCCATATGCGTACTAACGAAATTATGCACAACAAATGTAAAGAAAATGCTGTAACACATTTAGAAATTCCAGTTTACAATTTCTGGTTTCTTCAAAAGCATTCAGGTCTTAATTCCCTTTTGTCACAATTTAGTCAATTACTCTCCATCAAGATTTTGTTTGTACTAGGCCACTTTCTTTGGCATAATGACCAATATCAGCAACACCGGTGGCTAGCAAGCACCTGAAAGCTGCTCTGGGCATTACTCAGAAAGCACCTCATGCTTAGGAAGCACGTACATGTGAGGCACCTGTGCAACAGAAATCCTTTGGGCTCAAAGATCACATGTGTCCTGATCCCAAAGACCTTGCAGCATGGCCTTGTCTGGCAAGTCGTTGATTAGCCACAGAACAATGTAAGAAATCAACAAATAAATACACATAAAATGTGCAGGAAAAGAGAAATGATAACAAACTTGTACAGAGGTGTGCAAAGGAAATCTGATTATCACATGGTGGGGGGCAATGTACCAGACAGAGCATGCCGGGACTCACATGACCTGACATATTATATTGTTCATGAGAAAGTACTATAATAATTTTATTATTATGAATATTAGATAGCATTTTAACACATTAAGGAATCAGCATATGAAATAAGTATCCCAGAAACAAGATGCCACTCTTCTACAAGGAGAAGTGGCAGTAAGTATCACTGCCATTCAAACTGCCATTCAACTGATAGGTGTGACTTCCCGCTAAGGGCAGGGCAGAAATCCATCCTTCTATATCAAATCTCAGTAAGTCCCAAAGATCACAGTGGAGTGTTTGCAAAGGCAGCAGTCAAGGAAGTAAAATGCAAATCTCCAAGCCTGCTATGGCATGGATTGCCAACACCTGGGTATGTCTGGATATGTAACGTGCCTCCGAGAGGAGAGACCTGGGCTAGCTTCACGTAGTATGCATACCTCTACGCAGCACAAAGAAGTTAGCAATGGTCCAGGGTGGAACAGCTCTTTCTACTTCTGAAACTGGTTCATCTGGAGACAATCTGGGCATGGTGTTGAGCATAGTATAGAAAAAACAACTCTGACATCCTCTGACAGTACCTGAAACCTCCAAGGACTTTGACTGCTCTGCCTATTCTGAATAAGATACGGCAAGTAAATCAGACCCGGGCAAATCCTGCCCTACCCAACACAGTGACATAAGACAACAATGCAGAAGGCATGTTTGTACACTACAGAAATCTACGCCACATTTGTAGACGGGACAGACACTGTCAGAGTTGTTCTGGGCAGGTGAGGGAAACAAGAGAAATGGTTAGAGGAACTTGTGCACCAGATTTTTCCCCTGCAGGGCACAGAGACCCAAGTCCATGGCAATTCCCCACACACATCTGGAATAATTAGGTTGATGGGAAGCTGGGCCGGGCCACTGATAAGAGTGGGGCCCAGGTAATCTGCTGCTGTATGGATGTCTTTACTATTGCTTTGCTCCCTCATAAGACAGGACAACAAGAGCAGGAGAGCATGCTTCAGCCTGATGACCACACTGCAAGCTTAAATGGAGAACCTCTCTTGCCTGGGAGCAAGATGCTCTAGATGAAACAGGGTGAAATCCCATGACCAGATCCTTAGGCGTGATAGAGGCTGGAAATAAAAGATAGTAAATTCAGAACCTACGTAACACCTTGATGGGCTCATTACTAACTTGTGTTGCAGGATAGGATGGTGAATCATCAGACTGGAAAAGGTTCCCACCTGCTACAGCTGCCAGAACTCTGTGTCATACCTGGGATTTCTGATTATGGTTGTTAAGCACAACAACAGCAAATTAACTAATCGTTTTGAAATATATGGAAATCCCACTCTGACGCCAGCTCCACAGTACCAACCCGTTTAATTTATAACCTTTCTAAGGATCAGTTATCATGAAGATGTGAGAATGAGAGCAAAAGGCCAATCTTTTAGCTTAAATTGCACTATTATCACTCAGCTCCCATTCAGAGGGCAAAGACTAATCTGCCATGGCAACTTCTGCAAAACAACAGACTGAGGTATGCCTGAACTGTGGACCTCCTTAGAAGCTTGGTATTTTAAAGATATATGGAAAATACCTGCTCCCTTCACTACTTCACAGCAACACAACCACTTACTTAATAAACATTAAACTTCATAGCACCTTAAACTTTATTCCAACCACTCTTCCATTAAAAGAAATTCTCCTCCCTCCTCTCACTTCAGCTGTTATAATTTCGCTCCTGTGAATTTCCCCACTCTTTTATTTTCTAATTCCTATTATTGTCTTTTTCTCCATAGCCCTCTTGCTCTTTTTGCTTATCTATATTACTGTTGGCATGTTCACCAGAAGATGTTAAAACAGATAAATATGAAGTTTGGGAACAAAAATTCCTGCCATGTTTCACAGATCCCTAGGATAAAAGACTGTAATACAACACAAGTTTCTCTCCCCTCTGACTTGTTCTAGAGGAGAGAATATGTAAAAGTAAACCTTAAAACCTAAAAAAGAAAGAGAAAGCACAACAAGCATCAAGAGACATTGCCAGGAAAGAAAAAACTTGGTTTGCAGAACAGATCTGGATACACAATCTCACTAGACAAAATAAAGAAAACACCAAATCATGTTTTTACAGTCCTTACTTCAACCAAGGGCTCCAAATCAGAAACAATTGACCAGCTGTGTGAGCAATATTGTAAATGGGAGTTTCTTTTCTTTAGATCAATGCAGGATGAAAGAAATGCTATGAAAGTTTGACTTACTGAGATCTTCGTGAAAATATACAGGATCAGAGAAAGGACGGACAGGTAGACCTGAATCCGTTTCCCACCAAAACGCTTCTTCAGATACTCTGGCATTGTCACCACCTGCAGCGGGAGTAGATAAGGCTTCAGGTAATGGGGAATAGATACAAGAAAAATCAGAGGAAGTTTATTGCTACTCAGATACTGCAAGAGTGGAGCGCAAAGGGATGGGAGCTGCAAATGCAGTTACAAGGAAAAGCAGCTCCAGGACTCAAAGAACAAGAGAGTACCAAGTACTTCTCAGCTCAGATCTCAGAACAGAGAATCCTCACTTTTCAAATATATACAGACATAATATAGTACAGTTCTAGTGTGCTCAGATCTCATGCCATTCGTAACGGCTTTGCAGTATTCAAGACGTGATCTGCAAACATGAGCAACAAAGAAAAGCATAATCTAGTGTTTTGACTTACCCCGGCTTTGATGTAGATGGGTACAAACAGCCATCCTAGAATAACCACAATTACCAGAGCCTGCAGCCAAGACAAGGTCAGTTGAATTAGCCTCCAATCTCTAGATAGCACTCCTGAAGACCGGTTATCAGACCCAACAGCAGCTAGAGACTATGTGAAAACTATATGAACCTGGGTATTGTGGGGCTGGGGGATTTTGATTTGCAGTTGAAAATTTGGGAATGAAATCTTGGCCAAAAAAATTGTCAGGTATTATGCAGCCTGGATGTCAGGCTAGATGCCCCAGAGAAGCACGCATGATAATAATACATTTTCTAGAAAAACAGCTGATTTCTGCTCAACAGATTGCCCTTTAGTATCAAAGCACCACTCCACTAGCAGCATCAGACTATCCTAGCCCTCTTCAGAGCAAGACCAGGGAGCCTGGTTTAACGATGGTTAAAATGCAGCCAGGCCACAAGACTACCCTTTCTGGGAAATATGAAGGAAGGTGAAGTCCGCTACCAGAGACCTATTTGCTAGCATCTTGATCCCAAGCCACCAACGCAGGATACTTTCCCACTCAGAATCAGGCACGCTGCAATGGTATGCTGTGACATCTGCAAATCTGGGTACTGGGGAGAGCCACACTTCTTTTGACTGTTATTTTGATCATTAACTGCCTTCTGCACTGGGTCTCTGTGAGACAGCCATATGTTTTACAACAATTCCATATACTGTACAGGATGTGCCACATGCATTTTGTAAAATATTTTGTATTTCCACATTACCATTTCCTCATATACTTTGTGTTACCACGTGTATTTTGTGAACTATAGATCTTACTCCATTCCAGTGTCACAGTTTTCTGACTTGAACAGCTAGTAAATGCTGTCTGATACAGAGTTGTACATGTTTAAATCAACAAATATAGAACAAAATCCTGCTCTCAGAGCTGTACTCTATATTTATTCAGTCCACAGGGCTTAGAGGGCTTTTTTAAGTGTGTCTTTTAAGTTCTGCCCTTAGACCAAAACCACAAGATGGACAAGAAATACTGGGTCAGCTTCTCCTGTCACATTAATACAAATAAGAAATAATTTCAGTGAAATAATAGTGATACACAAGGATGATAATAGGCAAACTGCATGTTTCTTTCAAGAGGATAATCAGATTACACAGTCAAGAGCAATATTTCCACCATGTCTATTAACCTGTACACCAATCCCACTATGTTATAAGTAATAAGCTAGGTAGCATATCTGCTCACACACACACATGCATCATTGCTTCTTCCTAAACAGCAATTGTTGTACACTGTGTATTGATATTAGTCCACAGAGAATCTCCCAGGAGATGAACTGTTAGAGGTGGATATGTTTGAAGAAGGGTTAGTCCTAGACATTTGAATACCATGAAATTTCAAGCAATGTTCTGCTTCGGTTTGCTTAGGTTTTGTACAAATAGAAGGGGAATCAGTTTTGTTGCAGGACTAGTGTAATCTAATATAGAAAGATACATCTCATAGAGCACGTCTCATAGAGTTCATTTTAGCCTTTATCATTCTCTTTAAATATTTGTATCATATGAGTACTTGACTATTTGCAGTAACCATCTACTTGCTAAGGAAAAAAAGCCAGATGTCTCAGGGTAGTATCCTTCTTTCACTGCACAGAATTAAATGCAAGGGAAGTATCAACCTATGTACACTCATTAAGTCCTTTGTGTCATGGTACAATCCTTTCCATGAAGGTGAATTAAGCAGAACAAGGGCATTATTATCCACACCCACAGAGCCTGAGAATACAAGGAAATGCACTGAGTTAGTTCATGTGAATCTCCCTGCTGTTTCAGTTAACACTGCTCCTGTACTTCAAGTCGTTAATTTAAAGCCAGCTTGGATATCTACCCGTACTGCAACCATAAGCAAAACGCACATGTAATTAAAGGAAGGAGAAAATAAAGAGGAAAAGATTTTTGGAATGCAGGTGTTTGTGAAGGATGTCCAAAATTTCTTATAGCCTGTGAAGAAATCAAAGCCCCTTCAACAATTCCTACATAGCAAATGCTGTAAAAATCACTACGGATTACAAAACTGATAAATTCTTCCCAATGTCCTGCAATCTGAAAATGCTATTTATAAATATTTCAAAAGTAATCAAAAGATATGCATACAGAAGAGAATCCACCAATTTATTTGGTTCAAATGCTCTCTAGCAAGCCTCATTCCACAGAGAAGGGTCGTCTTCTCCCAGTAGCCTGGACAAGAACTAAGGAGGACGAGCTAAATAGTAGATTACATTGGCACTTACTGGTCTGTACATAAAATAAGTGTTGCCAAGTGTGAACTTTGACAGTCATGAATTATTAGGCAATGTTATTTTGATTAACCTCTGCAGAAAATCCTGATGTCATAAATATTTTTGCTTAAATACATGCCACTTACATTCCATTCATATCCTCCGATGGCAATTCCTCCAGCTGCTGCTGTTCCTGCTATTCCCACAAAATGTCCACTGCCAATGTTACTGGCAAACAGAGAAGCACCGATCTGGAAGCAGAAAGAGCAATATTTGGGTCTTAGGTCCTGTTCATGGTAACTTGAAAAAACCAAGTTCATTTGGCATTTTGTACTCATGCCTATTTATCATCAGATGGTGACAATGAAAATGATTGACAACCAACTTATTTGACAACTTTCAAGACTCTTATTGTTCCCCCTCAAACCTGAGATTCCAGCCATCATAACTACAACAATGAGAAAGAATAGGATGTTGCATAGAAGATTTTCTTCCAGTTAAGTCAAACAGTTTATTCCACCAATATAGATTTTAAAATATTTGCAAAACTTGACTAACTGACATTTGGGTGATATCCAAACAATTAGGGAAAAAGACTGTGATCTGTCTTGCTCAAGGAGGAAACGATATGTGCACACCCACTTCTCAAACTGGGACTGCCTATTTCGTATTCCACAGTCTGTGGAACTAAGTGTATCATCGGTGAGAATTGTACAGAATTTGTTGTTGGTTCACTTTTAGTCAAAAGACATTCCATTACTGAATTAAATTCTGAAAGCTGCATGGCAGAAATATCTGCTGTGAAAGTGCTTCTGGAAGGTACAAACAATAGCATATCAAGGACTTATATTTAAGAAGTCCTGGATCTCTAAGCCTTACAAATATTGCAGTGATCATACAAACAGCACAGCAGGGAGAACATAGGAACTGATGAACAGGGAGAGATTAAAAAAAAGTTGGAAGGTTTATGTTGTATTACAGACTGGCAGGCGCATTTACAAAAGAGAGATTGTGCCAAAAGATCTAATTCTTCGTCAAATAGCTCTGACAATAGAAAAGGTGAAGAGAAAAGGTATGAACTTCATTTCCTCAAAACAAAACCATTAAGGGCAGCAGAAATGCCTAACGATAATTTACAAGGTCAGACATTGAAGGAAGCAGGGTGAGAACTTGAGCATGAAAAAGAGGTTGGATTGGGTATTGTAGGCAGAAGACGTGAGCTGGAGGAGTTCCAAGATGAAACGAGGTGAGTGAACATTTTTTTATTCACTTTTATTTTTTCTTTGTCCTCTGAAAGCTACAAAGCAAAAAAGGAAACAGGGTTAAAAATAGAAGAAAAGTATATAGAAAGTAGGCAAAAGAACCTCTGCTGGCCAGCTTCTAATGCTCTCATTTGAGGTAGACCTCTCATGTTGAAAGACCCCAAGGTGCTTAAAAATGGCTTTTTAGACGTCTGAACGCAGGACCCGCATCCGGCACATTGTCCTTATGTAGTTCCCCAAATACAGGCGGTTGGAATATGTTCAGAGTCATCTTACAAAAGGAGAAATATTCCTTGTCTGCAACTCAATGGGAGATTTTTAGAATCCTAAAATGTATATAAAGGGAATAATTACAGATTTCCAGGTCTGTGGTCACTGCAGTGAGTTCTTTGAGTAGCAGTAAAAGTTTAGTCAATCTTTCTGAAAGCACAGAGTCAATTGCCTGAAACTCGGGAGGATAAAAGGAATTTCATCACAGAAATCCACCTCTGAAGATCAGATGTATTCTATAGAGCTATGCCATAGCCAGGAATAGCAACCGTGCTCTTCATCTCACAATCCTGATCTCTAATCTCAAATTAGATTTTCCTCCCCTATTTCTTTATATGCAACATATAAATAAATTTGTCAGAGGATTCCACTCTTTCTTTTCCAAGCTTACTCTTTCCTCAGTTTGATCTCCTGATTTCTTCTAGTCTTTCTGCAGACAAACTGTTCTCCTGCTGTGACAGGAAATTTATGTCTCTAAGTTCACTCAGTTTTGCAATTTTTTTTTTTTACCCATTTCTAGAAGTCAGTTGTGCCCTACAGAAATGTAACCAGTTTGTCATATGACAGATACTTCTACAGGTATGGTAAGTGTTGCAACAAGCATTAGCAAATAAGCCAGAGAGATCACTGGTAATAAACAAGACTTTTTCTTCTAACCTCTTTGTGACAGCAACAGTGTTTTCCCAGCAATGATTGCGAAGAAACAAATACCATTTATACCAAGCATTAACACTGCTGTCCAGTGCTTTCCCTGGAGATGAATAATTCAACGTAAATCTAGGTTACCAGAAATGCAATCACCAGAAAAGATTAACCGCATTAATCTCTGATTTTATTTAATGTGTTCCCTCTCCTGTTTCAAAAGCTTAAAATGTACTGCAAGCAGATCCAAGTAACAAAGGCAGCTAATGAAGAACTTTAAGAACTGACAGCTGTAGTAAGCTTTGGCTCAGTGCCTGAAACTCCGGGACGTGTTGTAGCATTCATTGACAATGCTGTGTGCCCAACTTTACCCGGAGCACAACTGTATTGAAAGCAAAATAGAAAAGCAAACCAAAACAATGAAAAACTACCAGTGTATTTAGGGCCAGCACAAGGACAAAACCATGTGAATGCAGATACCACCTTCACTTTCTAAATTTTCTTCTCCGAATTGAGACAACACCCAGTGCAGCAGAAGTGTAAGGTCAACACATATTAGTAATGGATGCGATTTTAAAAATGTTTTTTATTATTATGTATACATGGAAAGGTAGAACATGACTTCATAGCTGGGAAAATGCATATCACCCTTAACATGGCAGCATCATTAAAGCAAGAGGACTGTTTACCAAATATGCTTGCAACCCGTCAGCTGCTGATGGCAGAGGGGAAAGGGAGATTTCCAGTCTGCCAGAGGAGTAGTATAAGGATGAGGGTAGAAAGGCAGATGGGCTCTGGGCCCAAGGTGTCTTGCTGAAGAACTTACTGCTGAAGTACAGGCTGACAACTGGAGCTGCTTGATTTGCCACTGGTGGATGCTGCAGTACACCTGTGCATGGCCTAAAGAGCGCTGGGCTGAAACTGGGGCTGACAGACAGAAGCAGTTCTCTAGAAGTGTTAACTGTTCTCAGGGAATGCATTAGTGAATTGATTTTAAAACAGATCTAGGAGGAGAAGAAGAAAGTTGACTGCAAGGAAGAAAAGCTGTTAAGAGGGAAATAGAGGACAAAAAACCAAACTAACCTGAGGCAAATGTGGAACATTAACTCTTTTAAAATCTTTTAAGAGGTCAGGTTTTAACAAGAGCACTCTGTTCAGGAAAATACCACCACACTGCAGACCAATGATGATCGCTACGTTTTTTTCTGTGTTATTCATTAACCGTTTCACCTTGCTCTTTTCATTAACTTGAGGATGCTGACATCCTGGTGCTTGCTGTTCCAAATCACATACGATGTACTTTGCAAATCAGTGACCACTGCAGCGGCAGTGTGCCGACTTTACAGCTTACAGTTTTTCTCCCTCCCAGCACATGCTAATACATATCCTATGCCCCTAATGTCCACTTTCCTGTTGGAAAGTGTTAGCTTGGTATTGAACTCTTTTCCCCGATCCCAAGCACACTTTGCCTGTGGCCTTTAGCCCCTTTACAGAGAGCAGCAGAAGCTAGCCCACATCATCACAAGACTGTGAGCCTTGTCCTGAGGAGCACCTGCAGAAGTTGCATCTCATACCCCTCTTCCCTGGACAAATTTCTCATTCACTTGTTTGAGAACTACTCCATGTCACTGTCCATGATTTTCTTTAACTCACAACTGTTCCCTGCAATGTGTGACTTCACCCTGATGGAAGGACGTCATTTTTCCCACCTGAGTTTTTTGAGATCGCCCTTAGTGACTTTGGAAATATCTGTACACAGCTTACAATGAAATATGACTGCCACCCTTGCAAGGCTCTGAAACCTAAAGAAAGAAGTGTAGGTTTTTATTCTGTTTTCCCAATTGCTCTGCAAATTCTATGTGTTGCATTATTGCCACACTAAACTACATTTATACACTTCCCAATTCACTAATTCACTAAGCAAGAGAGATGAATCAAAATAACATGTCTCTGCCTTCCGGCAAGCCCAATGGCTGTTGGAAAAGTGCAGTCACAAGCAGGCTGATCTTATAGCTTTCCACCTTTGTCCTCTGAGACAGAAACAACACCACCCAGCCAGCTGGAAAATTCTTATGGATTCTGCAGAAATCTGTTTCACTGAACTTTTCCTTTTCTACCAGAGCTTTGCTTTGATTATTTTATTATTCTTTTTGTTCTGAAAACTATTGATTCCACACTATTTTTGCATGGAACTTGACAAAAGAAGTTAATTTCTTATTTCACGTCACCTAAGAAAAGGAAATACAAATCTTATTCATACCATTTGTCTTTCCTGGCTCCTCACAGCAGTGTCAGGATCAGCAAATGGAGAGAATTCTGAGAATATATAAAACTTAACTGGATGTAGACATCAGAGAAATCATGCCAGTGGTCAGTTCTGATGGCCATGAAAATAAGCCACAGAGAACTGAAGCAAAAACCCATTTAGGTTTTTTTTTCCTTGATTCTTACCTCTTTCACCAAAGATCAACACCGAAGCAACAACAAATGAGCTGAGTTACATTTTTATTTAAAGTGTAGTAGGTCCTTGACTCCGCATGCTTCAAACATACTTTTCAGTAAATCTTTCTAACCATAGCTGGACTTCAGATGTCCAGCAGACCCTCTTTGTACTATTGGCATTTATGCCTCAGGAACGGAGGTCTGTGAAGTAACCCATAATTTTGTGCAGACAGCTCTGTCTGCAAAACTACAGAACCTGAAGAACAAAATTGAAAAGCAGTAAAGCTTCAAAAACTGAAGTTGTGGGGTTTTTTAATTGTGCACGAAATACTGTTAATCCCATGAGAGTGGCTGCTACCAAGGCTGACTCTTTCCCACAATGGTGGAAAGTAGCTGGCTGAACCGAACTCCTTCGTCTAACAAAAGCAGCTGAACTTTAGTTTGCAAGGCCCATTGTTACAAAGCTGTCACTTCCCTTAAGCTCCTCTGTGTCTTTTTGGAAAAAGCAGAGATGGTCATGAGTATTTAAAGAGCCATACTGTCTTTCCTGAAGACATTTCCCTCAAAGCCAAAGAGACCAAAACCAGTTTCTTGAAGATTCCTCTCTCAGTTTCTGTAAAAAAAACAAGGAAAGGCCACAGCATTTCATACCATTATGATTAATCCACGATGGGTTTCAATTTCTGGCAATCAGCGAGAATGTAATTATATACCTTGATCCCTAATTAACTACTGGAACTACTGAGTTGACTCATCCACTGCACAAGGGCAGTGATTTCAGTGGAATAATAAAATGACCTACTACCTCCGCAGAACAGCCAGAAAAGATTAACTGTGGGCTTGGTTCTGCAAAATACTAACCAACCTTCATGGATTCTGCTGGAGCCAACAATCGGAGCCAACAATCAGACCCAAAGCTGGACAGATTTGGCCCGGGATAACAGTCTTGCTCCTACTTTATACATTGAGAAACTGAATCACAAATCAGGCAAAGTGACAGACAAACATGCAAAATCCATATCAAAAGTGGGACTAATTTCCAGCCCTTGATTGCCAGAGTCTGCCCTAGTCTACTAAACCACAGCTATTATATTATTTAAGCAGATAGAATCCCTTTCCCAGGCTTATCAGTAAGAGATCCTAACACACTGCTAATGAGACTTTTTCCCTGTGGGGTCAGAAAGGCATTTACTGTGGCCCTGTAAAGTATAGAACATAGCACAACCACTGAAAAATACAAATTGTTAAAGGGAATTAAGTTTATAACAACTTTGTGGAAGGATTTTTTTTTATTCATTTTTCTCTGTTCCAGAAAGCAATTACATGGCAAGGGTTGTTATCCTGAAATCGCAGAGAAGAAATCTGATTAATAAGAGTCCACTAACAAAGCAGCTTCTCCCACCCTGCCTCTCATCTGCAGTCTGTGAAAATGTGTCTGGGCTTTCCAGAACCATGTCAGGTTATTCAAAGAAAAGCCAAAGCAAAGAAGCAGTAAAAAAACACACACAACATCAGCTGTTGCAGAACTGCGATCACATATTTGACTGAACTTTCTATACTTTCCTTGCTTTCCAAGTCATTTCAGCCCAGTTTGCACTGGGAGACTGACATCCTATCTACCTGCTAAACTGTGGGAATAGGTGTTTTGGAATCTCTTTTTATCAGAGGCAAACTTTCCAAGGTGGTGCTGCTGACATGGTGTTTAGTTTGTGGTTTGAGTGCTTGCCTTTCGTTTGTTTTGAGTGATACCAGGAAGAATAGCAAGAAGGGTTTCTTTTTATAGTGCAGAACGACACTCATGGCATTCCAAAGGGAAGGATGGAAGAGGTGGCCTAGGACTCCACTGATGACTAGCACTTCATCTCTGCTGAGCTCGCAGAGTTGGGAAAGGAGAGAGAGGTGATCCTTGCAGCAGCCACTGCGCCCTTGGGTCATACCTTTTGTCTTTCCTCTGGAGGAAGGCAGCATGCTGAATCTGTTGGGTTTGTGTTGACAGAGAACTCAGTGTTAGATAATCCCCCCTGGGTCTTAGGGGAAGCATTAGGAGTTCTCGGTGCCACTGCAGCAAGACAGACATTCTTTATGATGAGTCTTTGCTGCCTCGCTTCTTCCACCTTCATTTATATCTGCCCAAAAGGGTATTCATTTTCACCCTTGACAGGCACAAAGAATTGCAGAAGGTTAAAACCAGCCTGCTGATTAAAGTGACAGTTAAGCAAAGTAATCTGTTTGGGTTTTTTCTCTCCCTCTAGAGTTATGGGATTTATCTTAAAATAAGTTGGAAACTTTCTCTTTCCTCAATCTGCCAATGGAACCTGAATTTTCTTAGATCTACCATATCAAATGAGGAAACCTGTTACTGTCATTGGCCTTTAATCATTTTATGTCATTAAAGAGGCAGTTCCAATCCCTTCTAAAGGCAGATAGCAGCTCCCTGAAGCACAAGACGATGGAAAGAAGTGTAGGTATTTCTGCAGCCTACTTTGAGAAAATTCCTAAATTTTTAGACAACAAACACTTTCTCTCTCTCTCCCTGATCCTGTAACTGAATCCTTGTGGGTGGAGTTGTGAATCAAAGGCCTAAGTGCAAAAACATTTTTGGAGACTAAATGCAAGATCAGGAATGTTGAACTTTTCCATTCAAGCACATGGAAGCATGTACAACACAAGTAATACAAAAAATGAAGGTTTGTCCAAGTTTTCTGCTTTTCCAAGAAGTCACACTAAACAGACTGTACGGTCTGGAAGAAATAGATAATTGTTTCTAATATCCTTTCTGCCAGAGGACTGATGGATGGCTGTGAACATGTTTTGTGTCTGTGACTCCTTTTCTCCAACTCGAAAGAGGATACAGATTCATAGAAGACAAACATAAGTCACAAAAGATCTTCAAATAGATATAAACTGTATTTTACCAATAACTTATGATAATATTTCCAGGGTTTTCTTCTTGTACAGACTTGTACAGAACTTACTACCAAAAGTGGAAACAGTAGAGTAATAGGAAGAAAAATTTCAGTAAATTAATTCTTCTCTGCGATAACCTCAGAAAGAGCCAGCTTCTTTGAGTGCAGTGAAAGTAGTACACTCAAAATACTAGAAAGTTTTAAAGTGGGCTGAAAGATAAAGCATTGGATTTGTCTACGCTGGCATTACCAATGTATCTAGGTTCAAACAAGTTGAGCACATAAGACAGTTCAGAGCTCAACACAGGCAACTTCCCCTACACTTTTCCCAGCCTAGCAGGTGGCTTTCATTGTGCAGTTTGCCCTGTGTCACCATGGCTAGAGCAAAGGTTTGAAGTGCATCTACACAGTATGGCCATCACTGCCTCAACAGTATTGTAGAGATACTTAAAAATGAAGGACTAGACATACTCATACAGAAGTGGATGCACATACGCATGTTTTATATATACACACACTATGTGGCACTCACCGGCCACCAAACCATGCTTCGTCCAGCGAGGAAGAATCCACCTACTGTCCCTCGGTTGGTTGAGTACATAGCCTGGGAAAAAAAAAGGAAAGGAAGGAAGACTGAATCATATTTTAAGTATAATAGGCAAGCTATACACAGACGAAGAACAAACAGGTAGGTACAATGAAGGGATAAAATACATGTGGAGGTTAAAGTGTAGGAAATTAAAGTGGCTAAAAAGAACAAGCTTATGATGAAGAAAATAATACAATGGAACAATGATTCTTGTATCTAGGTCTATGTTAACCAGTAAAGTTTCATTGTTTCACCTTTCATTACAGTTTGAAACATTAAAATAAAATTTAATTTAACTGAAAAAATGATCACTCAGATAAAAGCTCATATGAACACTTCATCAGGGGTGCAATGGCTTTGATTTCAGGCATCAAAAAAGAATGTAAGTTGTAATTTCATTAACAGAAAGTGCACAGTTTTTTTATTCAACACTATCCAGTCCCAGCAGATAGCTACCAAAATCTATTTTCTTGTTGTGATATCAGCATTGTACCTGCTTCTTTCTAAAATTCAAACAAAGAAGCAAACTAAAAGTTACTTTTCACACATGTATTTTGTATTTGTCAAGGGATGGGCTTTAGAGGGAAGCTTCGTCCAATTTCTGTTAATGACCCTGATCCAAATACTGGATTCCCATTGCCTCTTCTGAAGGACTTTGAACAGGCAAATAAAGAAAGAAGACTTGGGAAAATTAGCCAAATCTTCTCTTCTGATGAAGAAGAAAGGAAGTAAATACAATAGATTCATATTTAACTACACACAGCAACTGAGTATTTGTCCAATAAAGAGCACATTGTTGCCAGAAAGAAACGGTTCCAGGAATTACTCAGCACACAATTGCCTGATAAGCCACAGATGAGACAGTCTTTGTCACAGACCTTCAAAACAAAGTTCAACTACAGCAATGGCCAGACTTCCGTGGCAAAGACCCAGCTCCCTTCCACAACATGGCAAGGTGCTCAGGTATACTGGGGCTTGGGATTTTTTGCTACGTTTTTGGCATCTACTACCATGGTGAAGAGGTAAAGGAAAGGTTGTGTTGATTTTGTGCACACCCCAAATTTTGGTGCTCTTCAAAATGTTGCCAGGCTACTAGAAAGGAAGATTTGTTTTGCAGCTGACTGCTCTGCTCTGTGAAATGGACCCCTGGCAATGGACCCCTGGCTCCTGGCAAGCCCAGAATTACTGACAGACAATGCCTCCTCCCCACTCGTTAATGGTCAGGTGTTCAGGTGACCAGGAGAGCTTGCCCCAAGGAAACAAAAATTTAGTGACATTCCACTGTTTACAGCTTTGTAGCTCACAGTACTGGCCTATTATCTTCAAACCCTTCAGCACTGTGGTTACACCAGTAGGATAGTATCTGCATCTCTCCATTAGCTGAGAAACCACTGGGCTTTGTTTTCGGATTAGGCACAGAGTTTACCCTTGCAGTCCTCAGCACATTCAACATCACCGGGGTGAGGGGCAGGAGGCACCGCTGCGCTCAGATCTCAAACAGAAAGTCATTGCCATCTCTCGCCACCTCTGAAACTGTTCCTTGCCCATAATTTCAATGGCACTGCACCCTGTAGTCAAGATCCTGCTGGCAAAAAAACCCCACGATAATGCTGTCCTCAAATGGCACCTACAATGTTGACCCATCTCACTCCTTTGCTGAGCGTGGTCTGCTGTCCCTGGTCTGTCACACGGTCACAGCTGCAGTTTTAGTGTTACACCACCAGACCGCTGTCCCCACAGATTGACTCCTTCTCGCTGTTTCCTAAGGCATCACCTCACACCAGCAGTTCTCCTTGCAGTCTGCTGTGCCCTGCGGTAATAACCCCATCTACGCACCTCTAGCCTGCTTTGTAACAGGGGCCCCAGCTGGCCTGATCTCTGCTGATCAGATCTCTCAGCTCCTTCCCCCCACAAACCTCATTTCTCCACCCTTCCGGCTAGCTCCATTCATCCACTGAAACGGATGCAATCCCAGGCCACTATCCCCTCTTCAGTAAATACCCACATTTTCCTCACCATGTGCTTATTACCTATCTCAAACAAGCACCAAAATCTTTATACAATCATACATTTTCATTTACTGACCCATTTTCCCAAGACCCTATAAACTACCTGCTCATGAAGTAAAAAAAAAGATAAAATAAAATTCCAACCTACCCATAGTCCCACTGCCAAGACTACCAAAAAATAGATGACAATAACAGAGATGTCCGCAGGATTGTTGATCCTTATGGGGGTGTCCATCCTGGCTGCTTCTCTGTCTTTCTTCTTCTTTCTTTCCTTATATGCTTTTTGCGGAGTTCAGGTTAATGATAAACTGCTGTCATCCCCTACGTCTTACATAATATATAACTTCAGATTCACTTGTCTCCCATGGGACTCTTGCTTGGACAACAATTCCTTCCCAAATATTGCTCCTCAGCTACAGGTGCTGCAGATTCAGAGCTCAGTCCCCCTGCCAAAGGTGCTCAGGGTTTTAACATCCACGAGCAGATATCTGAGAAGGAATGAGCATGGAAAGGAGTGGCTTGGCTGCAATAAACCTGCATATTTACCTCACTGTGTGTGAATACTTTTTTTTTTTTTTAAGTGGTTGTACCTGTAAATCTAGTCATAGACAATGTAGTGCTTTTAAATGATGATGGTAAACAATTATCTGTGAGGAGGAGTGACCTGACACTTGGGGAAAACCCAGGGGTCCAGAAGCTGGGAAACCTTCTGTGTCATCTCTCAGCAGCATTACTCAATGGAGAAACAACCCTGTATTTCTGGAAAGGAGACAACTAGAAGCTGCTTACATCTCTCACATGGATTACAGGTAAAGATGCATGTGAACCACAGGCTCGGATCCAGGAGCTTGCTGTGCTGAATTTCAGGGTGTTTAGACTGTGGTGTTGGTTCTCTCCATTGTAGCTAATCAGCTTCAAATTCAAATAAGTTCAAAGTTCACGAGAGCTTGGGTCTGCTCTCCCTTTATTTGTTCCTCCGACTTCAGAATCAAGCTAAGTAAAATAACTGGTCACAAAGATTTGGAGCACACTGATTATAGACAAATCTTCACAGGTCTTAAGAAGCAAGCTTCCCCAAATGATGCTTGTGATCCTCTGAGCTAGAAGAGGTCAGAAAAATCCAGGATATTTAGAACAAGAGACACAGGTGCCAGGCGCATTTCTAGGCTCTGAGGATATCTGTAAGTCTTATTCTCTGCTTGATACTAGTGAGTCATTATTCATTTACAGCTGACTAGGCTGCCTTTTGAGAGTAAAATGTCACACTGAAGTTACACTGAGCAGAACAAGCAGTACATAGCACAGTACATAGAAAGCACAGCAGGTTTGGCTGATCTTGCAGCTGTTCTTTCCTCAGAAGTTGAAATTGAGGTCTGACACTTGGTTTGTTGGCAACAATTTTTTCTTAGGAAAACCACCATTCAGTAATTGTGGCTAATAACAAGCATCAACATCTAAAAAGCTATGACGAAGTGTGATTATCTACAAGAATAAAATAAAATAAGTGTGATTATCTACAAGAATAAAATAAAAATGCTCACTCATTGTTAGAGCACCTATACTCTTATAAAGCAGTCCTATCCTCTGATAGTTTAGGCATCTCTCTCAAAACACATTCTTCAGTTTGTCCTGCGAGACTGTGAAAAGTTAGTTTTAAATCCAACAGAGAAAAAATTAACCCTGAAAGCTGCTGAGCATCCAAAATTCCCATTAGCTGCAACCTTCCCTGCTGTGTATTTCAGAGGAAAATAAAAGACTTATTTACTAACCTTAATTATCAGGAAACAGTTTGTCTAAGATAGGCTGTAGATGGCACTTCTTTGCAGAGATTGAGATAGATTTCTATGGGTCCTTGCAACTAACAAAAAGTCTGGTTTTCAGGAACTTCATTTCTTCATCAGTAGGTAAAGCAAAGAAAACATTAGACAGGAACTTATCTACTATAATACACCTTGTATTCTCATCCAGACCTCTGCACAAAAGAGCTCAGAGGCTAAGAAATGCCACAACCTCTTGTCCACAGCTCCTAGTCTGGCCACACCAACAAGACTCCAAGGTTTGAAACAATAACGGAGAATCAGTGTCTAAAAAATAATAATCATGCATTTCGTATCTTTATATACAGTGGAAAGAAACTGAATTCTCTCTTAATTTTCTCTCTGAAAGCCACAAACCCAAACCAAACACTCTCTCCCTCTAGGGGAGGCAGCTTTGTCAAGGCAGCTCTTAATCTTCATATCTCGTCTCCACATCCTCATATCTGCAGTCCAAAGAGAAACCTAGAAGCATTATGCTCAGCATATTGTTGGTGTACGGGATGAATCACTTCATTAACTGAACGCATTTAAAGGGGCTCTGAAAGGTTAGCCAAGTTTCCAGATTTGAAAAAGGTTGAACCTACCTTTGTATTAAAGCTTTTGAAGATAAGCGGGAGTAAACCTCCTGATGTGAAGAGTGAACTTCGCATCAGGAGACGATGATAACGGGCAGCTAGCAATGTGCTTCAGTGGGTGCTCTCACCATCCTGACGTGTCTGGTCAAGCAACTATAGGGCTCCAATACTAGACAAAATAACATATAATTGAATATATTGAGGAAATTTTTCTACTCTTTCCTGTGAGCCAGGTCAATTCATTGAAGTGAGATTTTGATGGGAGTGCGAAAACAGTTAGTCTAAGTAGCATAATACAGTGACTGTGATCCATGTCTCTTATGATTGTTCCCCTCTGGATCAAGTCTGATGACATTTAGCTTATCGTGAATATGTCTGCTCTTGCCTGAACAAACAAACCAGACAGTGGACAAGAGCACAAACAGCTACAGAATGGTGTAGTAAGTTGTTCAAAATCACACACCAGATAACTGGTGAAGACTAGACAGAATTGTCATGGATTTGCACACCCAGCTATAAAACTGCAAGGGCTGACAGAGGCACCACTCTCTTCTGGGGCGCAGGGCAGGTACGGGAACTGTGCAGAAGCTGCAATTGCCCTTTTGTCATTAGAAAATGGGGCTGTAGCACAGAAAATTTGAGAATTGTAAGCACTGCTGTCATTGAGCTTAGTCTCTTAAAAACTTGTGTGTGAGTCTTCCTCCTGAAGATGGTAAAGGCTAAAACAAATAGTAAACCAAACAAACTACAAAGAGAAAGATGCATTCGTATGCAAAGTACCTCTGACAGAGGAACTCCTCTAACCTTTTCTCTGAAATTCCTCCAAATTTCTTTACAAAGCAAGCAGATTTCTTTTTGGGATGCTCTTCAGATATGCTAATTTATACACAGGATCCTTTATACAATTAATAAAGGATAAAAACAGACAAAAATTTGCAGTTATTTTACTTGCAGAAGGCTACATACCACATTAGTAAAGTCTCTCCCCTCCTTTGCTGGTGTCCTAGCCATGTAGTATGAACTCAGTGAGAAAAGAGATATTTGCAAGTGGACAAAATAGAAACTCAAAGGCTCTCAGCAAAGTTTTCCTAAGATGGTCCTAATAATAGAAGACAGTAGTTAGAGGAGGAGAGAGGAGGATTATTTAGCACCTTTTGTTTGATGCCACAAGTCCTTTTTCTCTTTGTGCAATCTTGCTTAAGTGAGAAAAACTTGGGTCTAATTAGAAGAACTAGTCACAGAAGGATGTAAAAAATGTTGGAAACTAAAAAGTGGAATCCAAAGAACAGGAATTACTAAAAGGAAAAAAGATCCAAAGTTCAGTAGGTATGATGTAGATATAGAAGAAAAAATCAGCAGGAAAACAGGTGCCTTCCTGAAAGGTTATCAGAAAGAAAGAAAGGTCATTCTATTCTTATTCACTTAGAGGATCAGATAAAAAAGAAAATAAAAATAAAATTAACACTATTTCTAGACTAATTTTCTAATTAGTATCTCTACAGAGGAGAAATATTAGAGGACATAAAAATAGGTTTATATGCAGCTAGACCAAGAGAACTGAAGCAAATAAATATATTCAGTTCTTCAGCAACTGACTGAATTATCTCCAGATGATCACTAAGTACACCCAGCCCTGCAGTATCTAAGCACCGCCAATGCTATAAAAGCAACAGTCCATGGACTGTACTCTTCCTACAAGATAGGCTAAGACAGCAAGTAAGGTAGCTTGGATTTATTTTTGGTTTATTAATGTTTTATTCATTCTTATAATTCAGGAGATGAATAGAGGAGGATTAATGGCAAGAGATGGGTTTGAAATTTCCATTGGGACTAATAAAGTTGAATAGCACATTAAAAAATATTCCCTAAAACCAATGCAGACTGTAACCAGATTTAGCCACCTGACAGCGGGGCAGATTGCTCCCCACCAGCAACTTCTTAACTGAGTAGCATTCTAATTAAAACCAAAGTATGATTATTATCTCATAGACTTTATAACACGCAACATATTTATTATCCTCATGATCTAATCCATCATATTTTGCATATGTTAGAGGCTTGCTAATACTTCTTGGGAGCTTCCTACCCTTTCCCTAAAACAATGTTTCCAGAAAAACATTTTTTAGAGATTGATACATGCTGATTTGACAGTTCTACTATAGCTAAAATTAAATAATAGAAGGAATTATCCAGAGTGGCCGCATAATTCTGATCACAACTCCCACAAATATTTTTGCCAGTCATGTTTCAGAGATGCTTTATGGAAAAAAAAAATCTGCACTGCATAAAATATAGGAGAGAAATAAACTGGAGATAAGCTGCTGATGCCCCTTTCACTGAAATAATTCTCCGGTTTTTCAGGTGACCTAATGAAAACCCTGTTGCTCACACTCTATTTTCCTCAAAATAAATATAATCATTATTGAACAATGGATAGCCTCAGCCCTTGTATCCAGAAGGGCTTTTGATTGCCCCACAGCAATAAGCAGCAACAAACATTACTATTATTAATTGTATTTGACAGATTAATTTGATAAAAGAAATCTAAGTGGACGAGGGAAAAGATCATAGTCTACTAAAGTAATAGCCTAATATATGTGTCCCATTTTCTCCATGGGGTCCCAGGGGCTCTTCAGTTAAGCCTCTTGTTTCACAGTGTTTGTTTGGAAAATCAAATAAGGAAAAAATCTGAATAGTACTGCACAAAATACAACATGAAGCTTCCAGAAAACCAGTAAGAACAGAAAACATTGATGGAGAGAACCCAGGGGAAACATCCTTTAAGGGGTCTGGGCTGAAAGAGATAGTATTCGCACTTAGCACAAACACTTTTTTGCTATTGGAGCAATAAATTTATCGGGAACTGCAAGACATGGGAATTCCTGGTCAGGATAGAAGCAAAAAGAATTACTTGGAAACACTTCCCTACTGGGGGAAGGAAAAGCTAACAAACAAACAAAAAACCTCCAACCAACAATGAAAAAGATCATACACAGATTACAGTTGAAGAGAGAAATTGAAATAATGAACATGAGAGGGTAAAAAATATCCTAATATTATCTGAAAATGAAAAATATTGATAAATTACCAGGTACATTTATGCAGAGGTATCTTTTGCTCAGACTTTGAGTTCTGACAATCTAGAACAGAGCAAAGGACACAAGTGTTATTTTGGCATGAAATGGAGATCCCTTCTAAAGTGAGATCTTATTGATCTGCCAACTTAGAAAATCTCACAAACAAAAAACACTTGTTCTGTAGTTTCAACCTTTTTAATAATCTTAACGCTAGCTATGGAAGTTATTGCAAAATCACTACTTTTGACATTCAGGCAGTAGTCTTCATCTGTTTCCAGGAGAAAGGCTAGCCTAGTCTGATGTCTAAAAAAGTCTGTAAACTTCCCTAGCAGATATGAAAAGTAGTCTAGTCATGAGCTAAGTACCCTGAAATAAAAGAAAACACGATATAAACTAATGACATATTTTCTTACTTCAGTAATCATTGGGCTAGACATGGACAGAAATTAAAACCTTCATAAAAGGCTACAATCACAGGAATCATCGTATCAGATCTGAAGATTCTTGTAGCTCTAACTGAACTCCTGAAAACATGAATGGAAGGAACATGGCATTGACTGCTGGAATGAAGTAATAAAACAATTCCAAGGCAATCATGCCCTTCTTTTTAAAATAGTTAATTGAACTATAATCCAGAATGACACAAGACGCTCGTGGCTAAGCACAACAAAAGTTAAATGGCTCAGTAGCTGTAAAAAATTATCCCTCATTCACATTCAAAGATTTTATTTAGATTATTGCTTCACAACATATGTTTTTGCTAGCATATTCTTTTTATTTCAATCATAATTTTGATGACTGTACTTATCTAGTTGAAGCTACACCTTGTCATGAGTTTTATAGCTAGTCTGGTGAACAATCAAATTCAAGTAGCTACATACATTCTGTTCAAAATACTTCATGAAGCATTGTGCTGAGCATCAGCCACAGAAAAACTTTGTGGCTACTAAAACTGAAACTCCAGATACATGAATTTTATCATTTTATTTGCACTGCCAAAATAGATGTGAAGATTTATAGAAAGAATTTAATAATAGACATTCATCATTTAAATCTCCCCCATAATGAGTGTGATGCTGTCTTTGGATAGATTTCAATTGTTATTTTGTAGAAAGCTAAACATTTCTAGAAGGAATTTTAGTTCGTGGAGCTGAGAGATCAGTAGTTTTATACATTAGATCTATGTTATTTCAGTCTGTGGTATACATGTTTACCAGTACACATAATGTGTGTATTTATGTGAGGATTTTCCCATGTATATCAGAAAGTCAGTGCATGATGAAAAGATGACACATTGATGGGTGTGGATATTTCCGGGACTGTGAGTGAGGCATAAACTGGTCACTTACATTTTAGATGACTGTTTGATGACACCAGCACATTAAAAACAAACAAACAAACAAAAAAGCTTGACCTTTACAGGTGCTGTGAAATTTGTTTCCTCACATTGTGATGTAAGAAGCTAAACCAGAAAGACAGACAAACTGATAATTAGACATAGCAGTCTCTTTACAATATGGAAACTCTTGAAAATGTCTATAGCTCTTGCTAAAACAGAAGGTCTCCCAATTGTGACTGCTACATCCTGCAGGTAGACGTGTTGCTAGAGTTTTAGACCTCACGTTTAAAACTCTGCTGAGAGCGCTTTTAATCTGAAACAGAGCTTAAAGCAGAGGCAACAGTCAAGAAGTCATTAACATTCTCAATGTTATCGATGCTTGCCGCCTTCTTTGTTAAAGGGAACACAGAGGCCGATTACCAGCTAAGAATGCACTACTTGGACACAAGAAGGAAAATGTTTAGGAATACACTTCAAAAGCCATATCTTTCCTGTTATCTGACAACTCAGAACACCAGAAAGCCTGACTAACTGGATGAGCAAGTATTCCCCAAACCGCTACAGAATGTAGAGAATACAGAGGCTGAAAGTGATACCCGGTTATGGATGGTCTCCATCAGAAGAAATGTTCTTCAGGGACAAAACCTCCTGGAGCTGTTCTGTGCATTGCTGAAACAGCCATCCCAGTCATTAGCGTAATATTTTACAATCATCCAATCCACTGCACAATCTGTAGCTGAAATTTAGAATACACACTTAGCATCATATACAGAATGATTCAGTTCAAAAGTGTTAAATGGAAACACTGACATATCCATGTACGGGATAATTATGCCAATACTGAAAGGAGGGGAGAAGAACCCCTGGAACGCTCTTCCCTTCCATCCCAACCCCTCCAAAAAAACCCCAACAACATAAGAGTTGCCAGATTTGTTCCATGGGGATTTGACATCTCCAGTTTTCTTCTTTAAAGCCAGAGAAGGATACTACTAGCAATTAGGAGTGGGAAATCAATAAGAGCCTAATAAAGGGGGCTTTTAGCAGCAAGACATATCAACTTCACCTATTTCCCAAGCAATAGTGCTGAAAGAAAAAACTCCTGTGGGCCTTGATAGCTTCTGACAGCCCGTTTAACTGCCAGAAAGCTCAGGGCCCAGCATGGTCAGTAATGAATACGTAGAACAGGGCATAACTAAACGCAGTTCTGGATTGGTTGCAGTTCAGCAGCTATATTCTATTACTTATACATGTGGCAATACTTCCTTTTTCCCCACAAGCTTGCTACACTAATGCAGTAGGTAAAATCCGTATGTGGTAATCTATCAGAAATAAGGACGATTGAATAAAGCTTTTGATAGCCTAGGACCTACGAAAGGTTGTTAATGCAAACTGGGCGGTAACTGGGCAAGGAAGCAGTGATGACAGGTTCTCTATACGTGTTTACAGCAAGAGAAGGTGGTTAGCTTTAAATTACCCTTTCACAATACTTCAGGTGTGGAACTTCTGTGATTCAGGTGCAGTCGCCAAGCGTAGTACACTATGTTCAAGAAGGGTGTGTAAAATTTGGAACATATTTTTCAGTGTCAGTTAAGTTTCATATCATCAGGACATTGCTTACTGGAAGCTCTGTGGAGGACTATAAGACTGACCTATGTAGATCAGGTTGAGTACTGAAGTCACCCCAGATAAGAATGTAGCTCCCATTGCCATCCAAACAGATCACATCCAGAGGGACTACATAACAGTGGAATACAAGCTCACAATCTACTCTCAGAGATTAGTCCCAGAATAGCACAAATCTCTTCTAACTCCTCAAATGTTGGTGATCCTCCTTTAAGCTCATGCAAAAGAATTGTAAATGTTTTGGGAACATCATGCAAAGATCACTGATAGAATGAGAGATTCACATTCCTGGGCACTCTGAGTGTAGCCCTTAGGGACAGTTGGTTTCCATTTGTGCTCACAGATAAAATTTGGTCTGAATACTTTAAAAAGTAAGCAAACCACACATAAAAAAAAGATTTTGAAGACTACACCAATTAGGCCCTTTGGTTGCCAGGAGAAATAACGTGTGTGTGAGTAAACATGTATGTTTGCTGGAAAACCGTAGATACGTAACTTGTTGGAATTCTTTCTGCATGTAGAAACATTGATTTTTACACTATATCACCACTTAGAAAAATTCTAGGAGATATCCTGCATATCAGTGATAGGAATTTCTGCAAGAAAGCTGAGTCTCCAAACTAGCAAACACACAAAAACCTATTTGTATTTGTTTATTCATTAGAAACGACCTCACTTCACTGAAATAGTACTTAAAACGTACCCTTCTTCTCAGAGATCACAAGGGGTAGAGAATACTGATCGTTCTTGTACAATCACAGGACACCAAACTGATTAAGATTGGCTATTATTTTACTACTTGTTAATGATTCCTTAAGAGTCCAGAACAACTGGCAATAACAGAAAGGAGACTCATTTTACCATTTAAGACTCTTTTCATCATGATCAGATGCTTCAGTGACTCTGAACACAGGATGCCTTAGACCATGTCAGAACTGAGGTGACCCTTACAAGCAAATCACTGTTAAATAAAATCCATCAGGACATACTTGTTCAACATTTTGGGGATAGGAAGGGACAAGTTTCATTGTCAGAGGTGACAACAGTAAAGCTAACTCCCTACAGCTACACAAAAGAAGCCTGCTGTTAGTACCCGTGCATCCACAGCAACGGGCCAAGAAATTTCCACATGGCTGGTGTCACCTCCCAAACGGTAATGGCAAGTTTTAAGTCCCAAACTGCCCAGAAACAGAGCGACGGCAGTCCCAGCTTCCAAGGCTTCCCTTCTCACTCCTCAGTGCCTGCTCCATGTTGGTTGCAGCTTTGCCAGATAAGTAGTGGGCTTCCCACCCTGTAACATAAATATTGTCTCTCCCATTCCAAAATCCTGCTTCCACTGGTAGTTTCTGTACACTTGCAGAACGGTCCAGCACTCTGGATGCTCCTATCTGACAAAGACACTGTTTGTATTGACAAATCAAAGCACTTCAGGTTTGATTCACATGTCTTGTCAGCATCTGAAAAAAGTTCTAGCAGTGCAGCCTTTTCCCTCTGTAGCACCTCCCCTTCTGCCTTTTTTTCACTAGACATATTCCGTGATGAGCAGGAACTTGCGTTCTGAGCCAAGGGAGTCTGCATGCATCTCTGTTGCCAGCTTTCAAAGGAAAAGAGCAGCTTGTAGGACAGCTGCTAGGGAGTCTCATACTGCCTTTTGCTAGAGCCTGGCAAATTGTGTTTAAATGGTAGATCAAAAATGGCACAGTATCCAGGCACTCATGAAGCACAAGTGTCCTCACAGTAGCCCAGTGTTTTTCCTGACATTGAACCTGGAAGAAGCTAATCTCAAAGAATAAATTTCTCCACAAACTTCCTCATTACATAATCTGCCCTGATTTTTTACTTTGTAGAGAAAAACACACAGATACCAGGACACGGCACATCTGAGGACATTCTTTTTACACTGTGCTAGCAGCTAGCACAAATACCGTACTTGTGCTCTGTCAGATACGTGGAGCTGTGAGATCATGTTCACCTGCCTGAGCCACAACAGACCTGAGCTGCTAGTGATCCAGCCCTACCACAGACCAAACTTGCAAGAGGGGTAATTCTTTCTTTGGATATCAAGGCAGACTTTTCTAAGCCTTTGACCAAGTTGCTGCTGTAACTTTAATTTCTGATACTGAAATTGTCTAGGAGCACACTGTAAAACAGGAATATTCCTTATCTGAAGAGGACCAAGTCCTCCTAGCTGTCATTTCCAGGCACACAATAGACAAAAAAGGTGACTGGGAACAGTTGTTGCAGATTTACAGAGGGAATATTTTGGCTGATAAACTTGACTGCTGTGTACAATAAAATAACTAGTTCTGTGAGCATGGAGTAGCAGGCTTTTAACATGGTCTCCCACAGCATCATTGTAGCCAAACTGGCGAGGTATGGACTGGATGAGTGAGCTTAAAAGGTGGCTGCACCGTCAGATGCAAAGGTCGATGGTTCAAAGTCTAACTGGAAGCTGGTTACAAGTTATGTCGGGTTCAATACTGTTTAATATCTTCATCAATGACCTGGACCTTGACAATAAGACAGAATGCACCTTCATCAAGGTCACAGATGATGTCCAATGCAAGAGATCAATTCATTCTCTGGAGGTCATGACTGCCATTCATAGCGACCTCAAGAAGCTATGGGACTGAGCCAACAAGAATCTTGTGAAATGCAGCACAGATAAACACCAGTTCTGCACCTGGGACAGAACAAATCCATGAAACAGGCTAGAGGATACTGGTGGAAAGCAAACTCAACATGGGTTAACAATGACAATGTTTCTTTGCGATGGTGAGGGCTAAGAGTGTGCAGGGTTGCATCAGCACGAGCACAGCTAGCAGGCCAATGGAAGTGAACCTTGCTTTAGACACGTGAGGCAGCACCTCGAACACTGCATCCAGTTTTGGGCCTTTCAGCACCAACTATAAATTTGATAAACTGGAGAGAGTACAGTGAAGTGTCGCTAAAATAAAGTGCCTGGACTACATGACATATGAGGAAAGATGGAGGAACTGGGTTTATTTAGCCTGAAGAAGAGAAGGTTTGGGAGAGGAATCCAATTGTCATCGTCAAATATCTAAAGGGCAGTTACATGGAGGACAGAGCCACTCTTCTCAGAGGTACACAGCAAGGACAAGAAGCAATGGTCACAGACTGCAGCAGGAGAAATTGTGACTGGATAAAGCAGCGAAAAAATTCAGCGTAAGTGGCTAAGCCCTGAAGCAGGTTGCCCAGAAAGACTGAGAAATCTCTGTTCTTGGAGATTTTCAAAACCTAATTGGACAAAGCCCTAAGCAATCTGATCTAACATTGAAGTTAGCCCTGCCCTTCATGGTCTCTGAAGGCCCATTTCAAACTAAATTATGTTATCTGGAGATCTCTGACATGTTTCCTACCCTTCAAAGGCCACCTCGCTACACAAGGCTGTTTGGCAAGCTCATCTCTGCATTCGGGTACACTGTCATAAGCTCACAAATCAGAGTTTTGAGGCACATTCTCACAATTACACTACTGAAGAAGTCAATGGTGTCATATACTCCTTTCTTAGAACTCACTGCCAAATCCTTGAGGTTGCTATTAGGCAAAGTCCCATAAAACTCTAGAGAAAGCAGAGCATACTTCAGTGCCACTACTTCATTGTGACTTATTTGAACAGAAACTGCATGTGAGCTAACTGAAACTACATTAGGGCTGTGGGGGCAAGGTCTGGAAGCTCCTAATCACCATTTGTTCAGTTCTTACATAGACCTTTTTGGTGTTGCAGGTATGATGCCTGAAGGAAGTCTGAGCAAAGCTGACAATGGACTTCACCGATCGACTGCAACTGATTTATTACACTAAACTGTTGGTGTATGACTTAGAGCCTGAGGCTACATATCCCAGTATTTCATTAGCCTTATCCCACCATAGTAAAAGCAGCATTTTTTTTTTTTTTTTTTT
>Ga0065711_1030510_pt1 | contig 32290 bp, 17 predicted proteins | sample Hoacrofraction12_FD_59098 | JGI IMG/M metagenome (GOLD analysis project Ga0065711, IMG submission 59098) | Hoatzin crop microbial communities from Cojedes, Venezuela - Epithelial fraction 12 v2 (version 2) | ecosystem: Host-associated > Birds > Digestive system > Esophagus > Crop | place...
TACGGCGACCACCGAGATCTACACTCTTTCCCTACACGACGCTCTTCCGATCTATTTCTTCATTCTCCTTGATATAGGAGAAGGCTCTTTTCAAAGATCAAGTACCTCTTCCTTTTCAGGCTGGAGTACCCCAGCATGGCTTTGGTGTTCTTCATTCTCTCAGAGAAGCCCTTAGGAAAACCTCCACGTGCTCATTTTTTTTCTTAAATAACAACAAAAAAACCATGTTCTTTCTGTTAAAAAACATATCTAATACTCTTCTGGATCCTGAAGCTATTGTTACTTTTAAGGATATGTACAAGTTCTGCAGTGCCTGGTCCTTTAACAATTTAACTCCAGCAAGCAATGCCAGCAGCACTTTACCTTCTCTGTCTGTTGTATTAAGAAAGAATCATTTATACCCTCAAAGTCTTTTTATTACAGATTCTCTGCTATACCGCCTGCCTGTAGTAAGTAGTGTAAAAAGTACCTGACAAAAATATGTGAACAATGCTCATTCAATGACTTCTCTTTCAAGGAACTTTAAAAAACATAGTACGTCTTACTATCCTAACCACACCTTTCAAAGTGTAGAATGGATTGGTTTGCAAAATTATTCTTAATTTTCAGAGTATCTTCCTCTGCTGTACTTTTTCACCTTTCCTTCTTTCCTCATATCAGTCACACAGACACATATTTTGTCAAAAAGTTCTTGTCAATATTGTCAGTGTTACTACATACATACCACATATTTTTCAGAAAATAAAGATCCTTTTTTTTCCTCTCATGGATCCTTCTCGATACTTTGGGACATTTGCCACTGAAACACATTAAAATGCATTCACTTTTCTCCTGTAAGAATAAAATGCTGCAGTATGGTTTGTGCATTGTTACTGCCTCATCCCTGGTTCAGTTTTCTTCTCTGAAAAACTAGCATAACGTCATTGCCTTATGTGTAAAGCACTGGGCAAACATTTAACAGGGCTCAATTCTAAGGCTGCTATTCTGATCCAATTTTAAGATGAACTCTCTACAGCCAGAAATTTTCTCCTGAGAGTGTAGGGGATACTGAGTAAATAATTTCTGAGATACACGACCACAGAAATAGTTCCTATATTCTTGTATGTTATTGTTCCTGTGTTTCCCAATCTGAACACCACATGGTTCTTTTATATCACATTTGAACCAGTATCTGTCTAACCATAATCAAATGATTGTAAAATGCCGTTATTGTAATAGTATACACAATTTTAATCATCTCAATAGCACAAATATGCACTTTCTTTCTGATTAATTTTTCACTTTCATTGTAAAAATTGCAGGTAGACAGTTCTTTCATTATTCGGGAATTAACTGGTCTCTTTCCCTCTTTCTCACTCAGTCTCTTTCCCTAGTAAAGAACTGGTGTCTTCCTGATGTCTGCAGGTTATGTCAAGGAAGAACATAATTTTTCTACTCTTTATTCCTAACATGTTTTAATATTTTCAGTAACCCTTGTTAGACAGAGTTCAGAAGAGAAAGTCTTCTGCTTTTTGTAAGAGATGACAAAATACTCTGCTAGTATGTTTAGACATTTAATACTTCCATGGCTTCCTTCGACTTCAGAAATAGGATTTTTTTAAACTGTAGAGTGGAGAACATCAATTCTTTCATATGAAGATTTTTTCACGATCTGCTGATTTGAATAAAAATTTTGTGCCTCTAAAACATTCTTTTAAGGAGCCATTAATTTATCCAGATAAAGTAGCACTAATAAAAGATGCAATTTTACATTCAAAATCTTATTTTAGAATATGCCTATTTCAAATACTTAACTCCCAGAATAAAATTCTTGTACAAATATTTTACTTTTTCTACAAGATTATGACAAGTAAACAAAAAAGTCCCTATAGTAGAAATGTAAATTCTTCTCACCAGTGTATTATTAGGGTAGAGCCATAAAAAAATATAGGCAATAGAGAGCTTGGAACAAGACACTGGAAAGATGGGGACCAGGAGACCTCTAAACTACTACTTCAAAAGTAGCAAAGCACAGACTATTTAATCTTAAAAAGTAAACTGAATATTTTGCTGGGACACACTAGACTATTTTAGTGTTTAAGATGTTTGTAAAATTCACACTGCAGTGGCAATGCATGGAGAGAAACTGGGAAAAAGTCTCCTGCTTATTTCGTACAAGATACTTTATAGTAATTATAACATGATGGTAGGGTAGGGGACCGTTAGAGGACTTAATCTAAAAAAATACCCAAAACTTCAAATGTTGTCATGTAAGTGTTTTATGTCTTTAGCAATATGACATGTGTTTAAAGTAAATGACCTGAAGGGCAAAATAATTCTTGCAGTAAAGGACAACAGGTAACAAAAGTTTGACTAACCTAAAATGAGCTGAGAAAAACCTGATCTAATGACATCAGCATAAAAACTATTGTGTGAACACTGGAGCGTGAAAGCTAGTACAAGATTTTCAATGGTATGGAGCTGCTATTTTTGTCCAAATCTATAAAGAGATAATACCATGAATTGTGATTAGTACAACAAAAGTTTCCTCTACCTCTGCACTCATGGTAAACAGCAACAGAGTCCTTTGTCTGCCGAGCATTCTTCAATAAGTTTAAACAGTGGAAATACTTTAAGAAATTACCTTGAAAGATGCAGTTCTCCTTCAAGACAGATACCCAAATGAAATGATGGTATGTATGATACGGTATCTTATTAGAAGTATTCAACCCTGAACAGGGTCTGAATGTATGATGGGTTGACCTTGCCTGCATGCCAGGTGCCCATCAAGTCACTCTACCACTCCCCTCCTCAGCAGGACAGTAGGGGAGAAAATAAGATGGAAAAAAATCATGGGTCCAGATAAAGGCAGATTAATACAGCAAAAGCAAAGGCTGCACATGGAAGCAGGGGAAAAAAAAAAAAAAAAAAACATTTATTCTTTACTCCCGATCAGCAGGCGATGTCCAGCCACCTCCCGGGCAGTAGGGCTTCAGTACACATGGTGGTTGCTCGTCGTAACAGTGAATGCACACACCTCCCATCCCCCACCCCCCTTCCTCTTAGCTTTTATTGCTGAGCAGATATTTTATGGTACGGAATATCCCTTTGGTCAGTTTGGGTCAGCTGTGCTGCCAGTGTCCCCTCCCAAGATCTTGCCCACTCCCAGCCTGCTGGTGAGGGGTGGAACATTGGAGAGACAGCCTTGATGCTGTGTTTGGTCTTTTGCTTCTGGAGTTTAGAGAAATTCAAAAACTTCATGTCTGGCGTTCTGTGATCACTGCTTGGGGACTGATTGTGAATCTGTCATTGGGTGGTAAGAAAATGGTATTATATATAGTTTGTTTTACATATTAATCATCATTATTAATATCATTATTATTAGCAGTATTATTAATATTAGTATTTTTCTTTTGTTGTCTTATTAAACTGTCTTTATCTCAACCCACAAGTTTACCTTTTGTCCATTTCTCCTCCCCATCCTGCTAGGGGAAGTGGAGGGGTAGGCAAGCAGCTGCCTAGTGCTTAGTTGCTGGCTGCTGGGTTAAATCACGACAGCCAGCAATGTTTCCTTGCCACAAAGAGGCTTAATGGTATCCTGGGCTGCATTAGGCAAAGTATTACCAGGCAAAGTATTTGCATTAGACAAAGTATCACCAGCAGGTCGAGAGAGGTGATCCTTCTCCTCTGCTCAACACATGTGAAGCCACACCTAGAGTTCTGTCCCTAGTTCTGGGCTTCCTAGTACAGAAGAGACATGGACATATTGGAGAAAGTGCAATGCAGGGCCACTATGATGATGAACGGACTGAAGCATCTCTCCTATGAGGAGAGGCTGAGACAGCTGGGACTGTTCAGCCTGGAGAAGGGAAAGTTCAGGATGGGTCTTCTCACTGCATAGAAGTACCTGAAGGGAGGGTGCCATGAGGACAGAGCCAGGCTCTTTTCAATGGTACCCAGTAGCAGGACCAGAAGCACTGAGCACAAACTGAAACACAGACGGTTCCCTCTGAACACCAGCAAACACTTCTGTCCTGCGAGGGCGACCAAGCACTGGCACAGGTTGCCCAGAGAGGTAGTAGGGTCTCCCTCCTTGGGGGTATTCAAAAGCCATCTGGATATGATCCTGGGCAACCAGATCTAGGTGTCTCTGCTTGAGCACAAGGGGTTGGAACAGATGACCTCCAGAGACCCCTTTCAACCTTAAACATTCTGAGAATCTGTGATAAAAGTTATCAAAGATAAACGAGTAAAACCACTGTCAACCCTCCATGGTTGACTCTAATCCACTCCATCTTGCTTCTTACCTGCACTCAAACTGACAACTGCTCAACAGAGCCCGATGAATGTCAGAATTTCATTTCCCCTTTACAATGCCTTTGTTTTCCAAGAGGAAACACAGGCGTTCCACTTTCCAACTTAACAGTTTACAGAAGACAAAATGTGAAAATATGCACATTAGAAATATGGAAATAAACTTCAATCTGGAATTCTTATGTCTGTGGAAAGAACCTAAAAGATGGAGAATCAGAAGTCCTGGAGCCTCCAAAGGGATTCCCTCCTGTGAGAGAGTCTTGAAGCCTCAAAGCTAGGATTGTCTGTGCAGGCAAAATGGCAAAAAGATGCAACAGAAAGATGGCAAACCTGGCATCAAGTTTTTGTAATCAGTTTTTCTGCTGAAAGGCTTGTCAAAATCAGTGCAATCTCACAAAACATTATGATTTCAACACAGGAACTGATCTCTGATAAAAATCTGCCAATGAAAAATGAATGTTCATTTTCACTGTTTAGTCGTAAGTGTCCATGCTTAAAATGATGATAACACTGCTTCTTCTAGAACATACGCAACCATAACACAGATAAATACTGTAAAATCCTATTTTTTAATAGTTTTTTAAAATTAGGATAGATCTATCTTCTTTTACAATGAGAAGACATGTAGCAATGCAGACAAGATTATTTGGTAAATACAAGAAATGTTTATCACACCCAAATAGTTACTACAACCCTGTTGAGTTGTGCAGCAACAATCATTAGTTGTGCAGCAGCATATGTTAATAGATTCTAGAGTAATATTTATTTTCATTTATATCATATTACTATGTAAAATACTTATTCATATATATTGCACATTATGTCACATAAAAGGGACAAATTAATTTTTACTCTAACATCAGTAAGTGAATCAGAATAAGACTCAGATTCAGAAATAATTTTGCTGAAAAAGGGTCTTTTTCTCCTACAAAAAAATAAGTCTTCAGTTCTGTGCAGGTCTTACACCAATATCACGCCGTTTCACAGAAACCAACATGCAAGCCAATGACTGTTTTAACAAGAAGACGTGCTGGTGTAAGGATCTGGACAGCAAAATTACTCACCATAGCCACTGTAAGTCACTCAGCAGGAGATGTGAAGAAGATACTACATCTTCTGGTCTTACTCTAATGAACCTTTATTTAGCACTTAAGAGAATATACTGAAGCCTGATGCAGTTTAGGAAACCTGCCACATTTTCTATGGTATAACACATATCATCAACCTGTAGGTACACATTGCTATGTAATTAAAACCTACCTTTCCAGTATTCAGATACCTGTGTAACTGTCAGTCCCACTGTTAATTTTGGATGTGCTTTAGAATTAACAGTTGTGTAGTCACCAAAGTAAGAAAGAAGGTATTGAAGAAGACAGCCCCTGGACACAGAAGAGCAATAAAGCCAAGTGGCTTTATTAATTCAGGTTAAACGCTTAGTTATTCATACGACTTCACTGTATTTCTTCATTCCTCCTACAAAATTTTCAGAACTGCAAGTTTCTGTAAAAACATTCTGATGTTGCTCTAGACATTGCACATAAGAAGTGCATTCTCATGTCATTATAGAAAAGAATATACAGAAGTTTCCTGAAGTACTTCCCCTAATGGAATAGGTCCTCCTGGCCAACTGGTACAAAACGGCTTGTTTCCACATGGCTTACGGCTAGCTTCTTCTATAGCACACTGCCTGCACGTCCACAGCATGACATTAAGATCACTGTCTGTGAGATGTCGTCATCATCAACCTGTTTATCCCCCTATTCCAAACTGCCAAAAGTAAGGGAAGGCTCCACTGCAGCCCATCAGGCTAGTATTTTTCATAGCAAGAAACTGAGGTTCTGCATTATATGACCTGATATAACATAGGGGGATGTTTGAGAGCAATACTCTAAGGAACTCCAGGACAGAGTTAAAGAAGTATATAGTGCATGAGGAGCCAAGCTAGTGTATCCAGAGCAGTTCAGGAGGGAATCCTCCCTAGAACTACACCCAAACTTCATGTCTGAAGGAACTGGTTTCTGTACCATGGAGACTGGTAGCACGTGTACAGTGTAGCAATCAGGTGCAGTGTAGGTAAGAATTCTTTCACAGTGCAGATGAACCTCCAATTATTGCACTTCATAACCATATCTTCATTAAAGCTGGACTAGCCACTGCAAATTACCACTATTTTAGCTAAAATCAAAACCAGATTATTTGTACAGTGTCTTACTTTCTTGTAGGACTGTAAAGAAAGATGTCTCTTTTGAAACAAAAATGTGTTGTCATGAAGGTCACACAGGAGACATTTAACCCTGCTTTTGCATATCACCTTGAAATCTAAGTAGAGGGCTGGGAGAAGGGCAAGAAATTTGTTGCTTGTTTTTTACAGTGAGAGAAGAAAAAGGGGAATCTTTAAGTAACCATTGGCAATAAAGAAAAGAGACTATTCTGTGAGCCTGAGCATACATCAGACAAAATGACAGGGCTTTCCCCCCCCAATGGACCAGGATATCAGTCAGAGGGGCTTAACAGCCCTTTTTACAGGGTCCTGCAAACACAGAATTTAGCAGAAGCAGATGCTCTTGCAATAGAATTCCAAGCACTATTTTTTTTTCCCTGAAGATTGCTAAGCCCTTTTTAGTGTTGAGACACTAACTGGCTTTTTATCTCCAACCTCCAGGCAAAACAGTAAATTCAGGTTTTTCACCATATCCTGTTCAATGAATTCGAAAGGACCATACTGTCTCTTACACAGGCATCAATTGCCTCACCCTAAGATAAACTGCATTTCAGCACTGTTAAATAGCCCTTTCTAAGCAGTACGATCTCCATCAGAAGAGACAGGGAGAGTAAACACAAGACACAATTGGCAGGGCAATATTTTACCTGTGCAAGATTGAAGTAAAGTATATTTTAGCCTGGCAATATTTTTATTCTTGTATCTAAAGCCCCTTTGCAAGAAAACAAAATTATTTTTGACCATCCGTTACTTTTGCATAGCTATGTTACAACACAAGATATTCCAAATCAGGAAAAAGAGCATCATTCCTATTTCTCACTCACAACTAGCTTCCAATGCCTGCTTGGGAAGGCTTCTTGTATTGTGACTGAAAGTCACCTAGGAAAAAATTACCTAAGACATGAAAAAACAATCAACTGACCCCCATCGATTTTAGAGCTGGCCCACACTCACAAAAACTGGCTTTAGCTGGAACTACTGTTAGTACACCAAAACATCTCATACAACCTCGAAAGACAGAGATAATTATGGAGTAGGTGGGCTGTACAGCTTCTGCTTTAATTAAAATATACACTGATAAATGTCAATTTATCTTTACTCTTACACTGGCTGCATTCACTGCTCCCTCATCTATTGCATATTTATTTCTGTCGTTCTGCCATCTCAAGGTTTGATTTCAGCTAGAACTGTCTGTTGAATTGTTTTGTTTGTGGTGGGTTGATCCTGGCTGGATGCCGGGTGCCCACCAAGCCGCTCTATCACTCCCCCTCCTCAGCTGGACAGAGGAGAGAAAACCTAATGAAAGGCTCGTGGGTTCATATAAGCATAGGGAGAGATCACTCACCAGTTACCATCACGGGCAAAACAGACTTGACTTGGGGAAATTAATTTAATTTATTGCCAATCAAATCAGAGTAGGATAACAAGAAATAAAACCAAATCTTAAAAGATCTTTCCCTCCACCCCTTCCTTCTTCCCAGGCTTAACTTCACTCCTGATTTTCTCTACCTCGTCCCCCACTGTGGTGCAGGAGGACGGGGAACAGGGGCTGCAGTCTGTTCATCACACCTTATCCCTGCCGCTCCTTCCTCCTCAGGAGGAGGAGTCCTCACACTCTTCCTCTACTGCAGTATGGGGTCCCCCTCCCAGGAGATAGTCCTTCATGAACTTCTGTAATATGGGTCCTTCCCACGGGCTACAGTCCTCCATGAACTGCTCCAGCATGGGTCCTTTCCATGGGGTGCAGTCCTTCAGGAACAGACTGCTGAAGCTTGGGTCACCCACAGAGCCACAGGTCCTGCCAGGAGCCTGCTTCAACACTGTCTGCAGAGTTGTTTCTCTCACATATTCTCACTCCTCTCTTATGGCTGCTAAGGCACAGTAGTTTTTTCCCCTTCTCAAATATATTATCACAGAGGTGCTACCACCGTCACTGATTGGCTCAGCCTTGGTCAGTGGTGGGTCCATCTTGACATCAGCTGGCACTGGCTCTGTCAGCCATGGGGGAATCTTCTGGCAACTTCTCACAGGAGCCACCCCTGTAGCTCCCCTGCTACCAAAACCTTGCCATGCAAACCCAATGCATGCCTCCACAATTACTGTGCAAGGAAGCGACAGCTCAAAGATAACTACAAACATACCCGTGGAAGACAAAAATTGAATGAACCTTTTTGTCAGGTAGTTGCTAGGGAAGACTTCCAACAAATTTTGTTCTCTGAATTATCTTAAAGGAAAAAAAAAGTAAAAAAAACTTGCCCCGAGTTCTCTCAGTAGACTCTATAATATTCAGTGTATTGTGACTCCTGGGAAATGATGGAGACTCATGGATATGTGAACTTTCTTCCTCTACTTTAACTACATATTTTGCTCTGCTACAGGGAGATGGTTTTTGTCCATACACTGTCCATGGTGCAAACAAAATCTTCTCAGGGAATGAGACAAATTAGAAATGCAGTACACATTATATGCGTAATGTTGTTAGCTACCCTGGCAAAACTTTCATTGGTTTCAGTGGAAGTACTACCCAAACAGGACTAGAGATTCAGATCCAAGATAATTTGTGAATGATTTGTCATCAGGTATCACAGTTCAAAAATCCCAGCAGACGATTCTCAATTACTCGTTTAACATACTACATACCTGAATCATAACATACAAAAAGCAGTGAACAGCACAGTGATTCTACAAATAGAAGATAACATTTTATTCGTATGTAATTATAAATCAATTATTATTTTTGTATAAAGGAAATTTCATGATGTTGAATCTTAATTCACATCACTTACTCCCATATTGCCATGTGGCAATGGAGAGGACTTGCACATTTTGTTTCCTTCCTTGAATCTTTCGTGCTCTCTTCCCCTTCCCCTTTATATAGCCAGCTAGAGCTTTGATACCAGTCCCACTGGTGACACTTTGAATGTGGGCTTGACCTTCATCTCGGAGAATATATGCAATGAAGAGTAAATCACAGACCTCTCTCCCTCAGAGGGTTGCAGAATTTTCTCCACAACGTCTGAGATGGCTGCTGTTCTGGCTGTGGCAACACTCTGGAGAACATCCAGTTGGATAGAGGCAGCTACACTTCTACAGGCAGACACAAAGGGAGCAAAGCAAAAAACAGAACCCCTAATACCAGAGCAGGGAGGCCTCAAAGGATCCCTGAAAGTCAGAGGGAAAGGATTTAACCCCTGGGGGGAAGTTGTGCAGCTGCCCACCACTGCTGCAGCTGAGATAGAGGGTAGAAGGTGAGGGTGATGTCAAACAACTAAGAGGATGACGGGAAAAGAACACAAGGAACTGATATGGACTAGCATAGCAGCCTTGAAAAGCCACAGTTGTAATTAAAACAAGGTACCTAGATAAGTACAAAACAAAACTGCAGATAATAAGGCTACTTGAATTACAAGTGAACTATCTTAATTAGCATGGTAAAAAACCAGTCCTTGAGTAGCAAAAGCCTCCTACCAAAAACGCCCCTTCCTCATCCAACATGCACAGCAAAAAGGAAGGGTACCGTGACTTTAAGTGGAGATGAGACGTGTAAGGATCAATGGGAAAGAGAGTGATTAAGCATAACTGTAAAAGTACTGACAACAGTTGCTCAAAATGTACAAATGTTTATCCTGTGTTAGTCAAAGGGTGCTAGCTTTGTGGAGTTACCACCTAGTACCCACCTCTGTGCAGACAAGAAATAAACTGATATCTCAGGTCTGTGTGTTGATGGGTTTTTTGCGCATGCAGTAAAAGAACCCTGATTTTTGGGACAACATTTTGGCAACCCAGATGAGACAGCCATAAGGCCTTGCCCGGATCGTCTTGCCTTGCCTGACAGCAGACCAGACCAGACCGAGCTGCAGCACACACCAACCTCTTGATCGGGGACTCCTCTGAATTTTCTCCGGTGTCAGAGCAGTAAGCAACTCTGAGGTGCAACACCTGAACAGAGGTATTTGCGACATGGCGAAAGGGGGGTGAACTCCTGGATTGGTAAGTGTAAAATTTAATTAAAATTTAATTATGCTTTCCAAGCAGTGTCTTAAATTGACCAGTGGGGTCAGAGCCAATTGTGCATAGGGAAGTCTCAAGTAGATTCTTGGCAAGGGGTGCCTTAAACTGACCAGTGGGGTCTGAGACCAGTGCACAGAAAGGAATGACCAACCAGGGGGTTCAGAGCCGGCAAATAGGTAATTATTTAGGTATTCAGCCGAAGTGGGATCAGACCAATCCACAATTCCTCCCTGTAGCCCTTTGGTTGTATTTTAAAGAATTGAACCGGTTCCAGAGGGGGAATCTGATGACTAAGTATAAAATGAAAAGATACTGCGTGCAACAGAGGCCAAATTACAAATTGGATGATGGGGTACGGTGTCTGGAAAGTGGGTCATTGCAGTTTAATACTATACTGCAGTTGGTGTTGTTTTGTATTGAAAAATGTTGATGCTTTTGTGACTTTGTATAGAAATCCAAGTATTCAGAAAAAGCATAGATTAGAAGGAGATATGTTGATGCCATGTATTGAAGGGATATGCAAAGACGTGTGTTAGCAGTGGCAGCCTGCTTCTAAGATTGCTTTAATTCTGCCTCTTCAGCTGCCTTGATTTCGTTAAGCCAGGGAAGGTAAAGCATGATAAGACTATATTGGGAAAGTTACTGTTCATCACTGCCACAGCAATTTGACAATTAATCTGTCTTTACTTTTATGGTCTGGTCCAAGGAATTTGAACCAGCCCTGTGCTTTTCATTTTCTCCTAAGAGTAAACTTCAGTTTTGTTCTTTTGCTGCTTTTTGTGAGGGGAAGGAGAGAATTGGTAGCCTGTGGTGTTAGTACTTTGTGTACAAAATTTGGAGGATTGGAAGGGTAACAAAGCTTTGAAGTAGAGCTTTCTTTTGGTTTAGACCTTTGGTAGGAAATGTGTGCAGTTTGTGTCCATAAGCATCTCCTGGACAAATTTGGTAAGTATCTATGTTGTGCATGGAATGAGTAGGAGGATGAAATTGCAGGCTTCTCTTTTGGCTGCAGCAATTGCAGATAAAAAAGGTGGAGTAAGAGAACTGAAGCAGAGCATCAAAACATCCCCAGCTTGTTCCAGTAAAGCTGGAGAATGAAACAATAGATTTCTTGATAGATAGTGGAGGCAATTGCTCAGTTATAACTAGTTGCAAAGGGCCTCTCATTAAAATCACTATACCAGTTTTTGGAGCAACAGGAAAGAGAACTTTATAGCTGTTTCTACAACCTGTGGAATGTATGACTGGAAAAACTGAATTACCTCACGAGTTTCTATATACACCAGAACGTCTGCTTCTTTTACTATGACGAGATTTGTTGTGTAAACTAAACGCACAAGTAACCTTTTTTGAGAACTCTGTGCAGCTTCACATCCCACCCAAAACTGCCTGGAAAGCACAAAGTTACTTGCTGACAGATAAAATCTCAGAGGAGTCTGAAGAAAACATCCCAAACATAGTATTGGATGTGGTACTTCCTCTGGTATGGGCTTCAAAGAAACCAGGTAAAACAAAAAATATAATCCCAATTAAAACAGAGCTGAAACTGGGAGCAAGATCGGTAAGGGTAAATCAATATCCTACTAGATTGAAGGCACGTTAAAGGACTGGAGCTTTTGACAAATACCCTTATGCAATATGGACTGTTTAGAGAATGCCAATCTAAACATAGTATTCTGATTTTACCAGTAAAGAAGCCTTGCTCTGAAAAATGTGGACTGGTATAGGATTTCAGAACGATAAATTGAATAACCATGAACATACACCTCCCCTGTACCAAACCCTTACACCCTGTTAGCTTTGGTACGTGAAACAAATGCTTATTTACTGTTTTGGACTTAAAATATGCTTTCTTTTGTATCCCAGTGGACGAACAAAGCCAAATAATCTTTGCCATCAAATAGGAGAACCCCATGACAGGAAGAAAGGTGCAGCTGTATTGGAACGTGCTCCCCCAAGGATTCAAAAATAACCCTCCTTTGTTTCATAATGTACCAGCAAAAGATTTTGAACAATGGCAAGGTAACAGTAACAGTGTGACTCTGTTACAATAAGCAGATGACATACCGACATGGATTGATACTGAAGAAAGCTCTCTGAAAGCAACAATTAGTCTGCCCAACTCTCTGGGGTTAGCAGGATACAGAGTGTCCCAGAAAAAGGCCCAGGTGGCAAAAAAGAAGTTCGATATCTGGTCTTTGAGGTGTCAAAAGGACAATCAGAGGCCTGATACCTGGTGGAAAAATTGACATGAAACCGCCTTGATATTCAGTGAAGGAGAGTCAATTGAAAGAAAAAGTACTCAAATAATACTGAAGGATGGTGGATAACATTGAGCCTGCAAGTTCTCACTACAACCAAAATGATAGAACTTCTCCTCAAGACGTTACGTGAAGAAACACACATGGGAACTGATGCTATGATAAGCAGCACAAGGAGATACGCCACAGGGCCGAAAATACAATCAAGTGCAGGCGCAATAGTAAAGAAATACCAGATCTGCCATGCAAATAACCACAAGTTCCCAAGAAAGCCACTAGTGGCTGAAGTAAAAAGGTGAAAAGCCCCTGGGGACTACGGGGGAAATAGATTTCTCTGAGTTACCAAAAGGCAGACAATATAAATACCTATCAGTTCTAGTAGATACATTTTCTGGGTGGCCTGAAGCTTTCCCTTGTCACAACAATCAGGCTAGGGAAGTTGTTAAAATTTTATTAAAAGAAATAATGCAGAGGTTTGGAATCCCTGAAGGTTTATCCTCTGACAAGGGACCTCATTTTCTTTCAAAAGTGGTTCAGGGAGTGGCAAAATTCCTTCAGTTCAGATGGGATCTACATACCCTTTGGAGGCCACAGTCTAATGGAAATGCAGAAAGGATGAACCAAACCCTTAATAGACAAATGTAAAAGTTGTGTCAGGAAACCCAACTTACGTGGATAGATGTTTTGCCAATTGCCTTAATGAGGGTCAGAATTACTCCTGAAGCAAGGGAAGGAGTGGAGCCCTTTTAAAGTATTGCATGGGAAACCATACCCAGTTAATGATGCAGGGAATCAAAGTGACCAGACATATATATAAAGGGGAAGAGAATATTAGAGGATTATTTACTGTCTCTTTCTCAGGTGTTGTCTTACTTTACACAGGTACCTTAACCAACAAGCTCCACTTCCTCTGGATTCCCTGGTACACAGCTTTGAGCCTGGAGACCTGGTCTACATTCAGACCTATAAAGATAAACCACTAAAGGAAAGGTGGAAAGGACCAGATCTAGTCCTGTTGACCATGCATACTGCAGCAAAAGTGAAAGGAATCAACTCCTGGATCCGTTATACTTGAGTGAAGGCTGCTCCCAGTGAGGAATCTTGGACTTTGAGTGCAACAAGACCATTGAAGCTAAGAGTGGTTAAGAATTCTTAATAATAGACTACAAGCATTAATGAATTGTACCTGGGATTCCAGACTCCCCTACACTGAACTAGAGTGTCTTCAAGCTATTGTTTATTTTATTATTATTTATTATTGATACTGTTTTTCTGTGTGATATTTGCAATTTTACCAGCAGTAATACCTTTTGCATATAAAGAAATAATGACAACAATCCTAGACTCCAGGAGAGCAGACTTTGACTTGTTTACACCTCTGCTTGGAAGAATCCCATGGGATACAGCCCTGGAGAGAAGACGATTCCAGAGGAGCTGGTTGATTTTCAAAGATCTCCTCCAAGCTCAAGAATTGATCCATGCCAATGAGCAGGAAATCAACAAAGCAGTAGGATACCTACACAGATAAATAAGAAGCTCTTGACAAAACTCAACCATAAAAATACAACACACAAGAGGTTGAAGCAGGGGTGTGTGATTTGAGAGATAAATATAAAGACACTGACAAAGCTTGCAGCAATAAGGTTAGGAAAGCCAGCATACCTCAGGGGCTGATATAGGGGACAATACAGTTTAACATCTTCAGTCATGACCTGGATGATGATCAAGATTGTGGATGATACAAATCTGAGTGGAGATGTTGATACACCAGATGGTTGTGCTGCCATTCAGAGGGACCAGTCAGAATAACCCCTGTCACCAGTACATGCTGGGGGGCAACAGTCTGGAACACAGCCTTGAAGAAAAGGATGTCAGGGTCATGGAAGACAAAAAACTGAATACGATCCAGTAGTGTGTCCTAGCAGCGAGAAGACTAACAGCATCCTGGGCTTCATTAGGAGGACTGTTGCCAGCAGGTCAAGGGAGGTGACCCTTCCCCTTCTACTCAGCACTGGTGAGATCACACCTAGAGTGCTGGGTCCACTTCTGCGCTTCCCAGTATAAAAAAAAAAAACAACCCCCCCCTCCAAAAAAATACAACCCACATACTGGAGTGTATCCAGCAAAGGACCATAAAAAAGATTAAGGTACTGCAGCATCTGTCATATGAGAGGCTGAAAGAGATGAGACTGTTCAGCCTGGAGAAGAAAAGCCCTGGGGGGAGGTGGGGAGAAAAAGAAGAGGAAATAAGGAGCTGATATGGCTGTTGCAGTGATTTTCTTCCTTGTTTTTCTTTTTCCCTTGTTTGATAAAAAAAAGAAAAAGAAAAAGAAAAAGAGAAAGAAAAAGAAAGAAAGAAAACAACCACCTTCAACGTGACCGTAACTGGGCAAACAGAAGAAACCTTTTCACTAATCTCAGTGAGGAAAAATAAATTAAAAATTAACTTCAAAAGACATGGCTTTTGAAATTGTAAGATAACAAAAAAATCTTGGTAAACAAAACATTTATTTGCTATTGTCTCCATCATCTCCTCAGATGAAATGCTGATGTGACACATACTGTCAGGGACAGAAGTACACTTTCCCCTTCCACAACATCACCTTGCTTACCAGTAAAGGCCGTTGTGAAGGTCCAGAAGAAACCTCAGTGGGGGCTCCCCTCTCTTTTGCTTAGGAGCTGCTTTTAAGTTGAGGCTTATGTTTCTGGCTCCCAGCTGAACCACTTGTCAAAGAGCAAGGCAGGTCCCAAGCAAAGGTGGTGCAAGGGGGCATCTACTGAGGCTTCTTCAAGCTCTTCACCACAGCTCTTCCCACTCAGCAAACTGGCCTCAGAAGAAGCCAGCTAATCCCCTAGCAGGAGGGACGTGCACTCCAGGTCCTAACATATAGTGTAAGAATTCCCATTAAGAGAAATCCTTCTTCAGAGAAGGAAAGAACTCTCCTAGGAAACATATCATAACCTGCTGAAGGCAAAGATGCAGCCAGCTGGACAGCATTTAATGGGACAATCTCTAAATCACAAAGGCATCAAACAAAAGTAAGTTCAGTTGTTTTCTTTATCTCCCAGGAAGAAACAAAAAGTCTCGCATATTAAGCATTACTCTTACTTTTTGTCTTATCCCTATTACTCTTCTGGCTTAGTCATTACTCTTCTGCCTTCCACTGCATCAGAGGAAACATTTCTGCTTCTGATTACATCAAAATTTAAATCCATTGTAACTGATTAGGGTTTAGACCCCAGAGAGACTTCTATGCAGTTTAGAAACTCTACTGATTTTCCATCATTTTTATTGATGGGCAAGCATTAATCTTCTGCTACCTATTCCTGATTACACAGAAATAGGTCTTTTTGACAATAAACATACATGATGATTAATTAAAACTCATATGTATTCTATTAACCAAAATCCTATGAATCTTATTTACGCTACTATTAATTGTATTTCAGGTTCAATGACAGAAGTAACTAGATCTGGTTCAGAAATACTTGCAACATTATATTAGTAAGTTTCTCAGCTTTACATACATCTTAAGTATCTACTGCTATATGGAAATATATTATCACCTCACCCACTTGGTAGGTAAATTCTACTTCATTGGGCAAGTAGTTCTATTTAAACCAAGACTAATTTGTTACCTTTTCTTTGTAATTAAAATTCCAATGAAAACTTCAACAAAGTAGCTGAGATCAGAAAGATACTGAAAATGAGGCCAAGAAATGAAGTCTGTGAATACTTGCAAAGAAGGATGGCTGTCAGTTTTCTCCTGTGTCATTTGGCTACAGCTTTCTCTGCTCCATAGCACACAATCTCCTGAAGTACGAAATACATTGGGCCACAGTGCAAGTTATCTTTTGCTTCACTATAAAGGTGACGCTCTCATTTTAAGCCCTTTTTTCAACAGTAGTGTAACTCTGCCATCCTTAATGAAAACAGACTTCTGTCCTCATCAGAAGTATATAGTTTTCTGAGGCAGCTGCACTACAGTTTGTCTTAGAAAAAGATCTTTCACTATGTGTCTCTGGCACTTGGGAGATGAAGACAATGATAGCACAACTAATTTACCTGTATTTTTCAAGACTTCAGTATCAAGAACAATGGAACTGTGGTAGTACAGGCTGTGAGAAAATTTATATAACCTGCACCCCATAATACAGCATTGTCATTATTAGTGATAGGTGTCTGACTGTTTCAGATTTGCTGATCCACAGAACGGTGGTTTGTAGGCCTTGCTCTGTCTGAGCTTCCGCTTTTTTTTAGCTTGTTTAAGTATAGCAGCTTTTTTTTTTTTTTACCAGGTGGCTATTGCTAATTACTTTGTTGATCTTTGTATATTGCAACCTTAGTTTTATAAGTGTAGTAGCAAAAAGATAGTTATTCTGTTTAGAATTAGGTATTGACCACACCATAATGATGTAAGATCGCCTGGTACGATAGCAGAGCCCTTGAGAAGTGGAGATGTAGGAGGCTGTAAAGTACAGTCACGGGATAACAAAAGATGGGGCAAAGACTGGCATGTGGAGAGAGTGTTTCCTTTTTAGCATTTTGAACTTAAAAATACACAAACAAAAAACCCTACCAACAAATAAATAAACAAAAACCTGTTGGCATGCTGGGATCTGCAGTCAGTGGCTAACGGTCATACCACTAAGGTAAATGTATCTTAGTGATGTACACATGTTACTGAAGTCACTTTCAGATGTCACTACTGTCAGTGTTTCAGGGAACAGCGACTACTTGCAATGAGAAATGGGTCTCCATGCAAATATTTAACTTGTGAAGCTAGAGGCCCTATAGCAAATGTGAATTTTCATGAAGATCCCATTCTTTTTAAATACAGTCATTACTCATTCTGTGTTTTACTGAAAAAACTCCGAGAAGCTTAATTGTACCACACTGGGACTCAGGAAATTTGCATATATGAATTCTGTAGTTGCCTGTATTTTTAAATGCCTAAAAAAATGTTTTGACCTAGGCTAACTCTTCCAAACAAGGCTTATGCAAAATTCAGAAATTGTCATAAACATTTCCAAGAGGTAGCTTGGATGTGGCCATGATGTTTTGGGAAAGAAACCATTTAGTTGTGTGGATGTGAGCTTTTCCATTTCAGCTGGCCTTCAGGCTAGTACAGCCCATTTCATTCACTAACATCTGTGTGGCCCTTTGAAGGTTCTGAAGTCTGTGAAAAAGACCAATTCCTATTGTGTTAAATATATCAAACAGATATGAATTTAAAGTAGATCTGGTGAATTCCAAAAGAAACATTTCTAAATTTGGAATAGATGATCCTAATCTTTGCATGGAGAAGAAGATAAATACAGCCTTAGAAATGCTACACATTAAAATTTGCTTTGTAAACATCAGTGTTTCCCCTCACCAACAGAGTATCCCTGCCTTTTCTAGAGAATTATTTGTCTTACCTAAAAGCATCATCATACAATAACTATGAACTTTGATGATTTTAAACAATTTCAATTCTATTAGTTTACCTTTTTATAGCAAAGTTTGTCCTGAAGCTCACTAAAGCATTCAGATAGAAAATAAGGTATATCTTGTTTTATGGACATGTATTCCGTTGTGTCATGTTCGTATACATAACTTGCATGGCTTAAGTCAAAGTCTTTAACAAATGGAGATTTACCTTCTGTTATTCTCCGACATGTTTACAGAAACTGAATAGAGAATCTACAAAACATAAATTCTTTTTATTTCAAGCTATAGAAATTGTAAGTTTTCAAGCAAAATTGTAACATATTTACCTACTCTCTGAGAAATAATGAGAAATACTATATAGAACAGAAGAAACTATGTATTGTTATATTCTTTGTCTCTCACACCCTGTATCTTGGCTTCTTTCATAAGCATGCCCTTCAGAATCTGAAAGGGAATCTTTCTAAGGAAAAAAATGAAATAAAATTGACAAAATCTACCTTCAGTACCCTTGTATTTACATTCAATCATTTAAAACAAATTTTAAAGACAGCTTTGTACCCCATCTCTAGAAAAAGACCTTTACTAAGTGTCAGTAAAACTAAAAATAACGCTTTAAGTTTCTATATTGCATACCTGAGTATGTAGTACTCAAATTTAAGTGTGTGAATATCCTGAGCATTTTAAGAATCTGTTAAGATTTGGCGGTACTTCAAACCTGAATGATACCTGTATCAGTAAAATATCATTCAGCAATTTCACAATTAATAGAACCAGTATTTAGGTTCAAAGTAGAAAGCCAAATTAATTCATTCTTCCCAGGGAAAGGTGTACAATGTACAACCTTAACTTCTATTTTTATTTTAGTCATGAGGGAATCTATCAAAGGCACCTCTATGAACAGGCAACATTCGCTATTCCATCACTACATGTTCACGAGATGTAGTCTTACAGAGCTGCATGTTCTGGTTTTCCTTTGATTACTCAGTTACAGAAGAACTAGCTTGGTTATTGTTGGAATCATGAGGTAGGAAGCACATATATATCCTCTTTGTTAATTGAATCTGAAATAATAAAAAGCAATTTCTTATAGAGAATTGCACTTAATACTATATAATAATATTTTCCCCAAATTAAGCAAAATAAAATGAAAAGTAGGTGGATGTCCAGGCCTTCTTAGCAGAGTATATACAGCATGCCTTTTGTTCTAATCTACTTTAACATTGTTTAGCTCAACTTTTCAATGTTTCAAGCTTAAACACTAGTCTTGATATTAAACATCTGCTTGTCTAGATAGTAACCATTTACGGTTACTATCATCATGCTGTGACACGTTGTATCTATACGTTCTTCAGACAGTTAATCATACTCCACTGCAGACATGAAGGCCAAAGAGATGTTTTCACATATATTCAGTATGAACATGTTCCAATACACAGAAGTTCCATACAGCATATGTAGAACCTAAAGCTACCCTGTAGACAACTGCATGTCAACATTTGTGTTTCTAAAGTAGAGTCAGAATTTCTGTAAATATTTTTTTCAATCATTAATTCAATATTTGCATAAAAGGCCAGTTTGAGAGATTTACATAGTCATCCTCTTTTTAAAAACACCACCGTAATAGTTCTGTCTTCAGCTGAAAAGTAAAAAACAAGTACTAAAACACCAAACTGTGCAATGTATAATTTTGTAATAGTACCTCATATATAACTACTGTTTGGTTTGCATAGGCTAGATTAGATTAGACGCAGAAATAAACTGAGACTTTGTCGGGCATTAAAATTTCAGAAGCGCATTTGGAAAGTGAGCTCCTTCCACTCTGAATTCTGCAACCATGTTGCTCCCGTCTGTACTGGGGGCCTTCTGGAAGACACTGTATTCCACATTGTTAGTGATCCCGGAGAAGCCATGTCTGCCGTATTGGGCCCCGTACCAACTTGTGCTGTGCTGGTGGGTGGTTATGACAGAAATAACATCCCAGCCCTTCTTCCAACATATAGGACTGTTCAGGCTTTACACACTCTCACCACCAAATCTTCCCTCATACAATTGTACCACCATAATTATAACCATGTTCATTTTTATTTACGCATTTTAATTTGTCTATCCATGAACATCACTCGGTTGATACAGACCGGTCAAAGTACTTGAGACATCTATTACATGCACTTTGTAGGCTGCAATTAATGAGGTATTCCATATGCAAACGAGAAATCAGAGATTCTTAGCTGATACTGTGATATTTCACATTAAGAATGGATGAGATGAACTTGCTGTGGATACTGCGACTTCATTGGTTGTTTCCTACAATTTTTTTGTATGTGCATTGAAAGAGATTCAAATGCATAAACATGTTGTTGTTTTCTGCCATTATACGACCATACACATACTCTTGTGTAAAAACTCAGACTAGACAGAAATGTTTTCCTGCTAACCTTGTATCTCTGAATAGGCTTAGAGGTATCCCTTATTGTTTATGAACACCATATGACCTTAGACTCAATGTCTTTCTTGTAGTGAGGGGCCCAAAACTGAACACAGTACTCGAGGTGCAGCCTCACCAGTGCCGAGTACAGGGGCACAATCACCTCCCTACTCCTGCTGACCACACTATTCCTGATACAAGCCAGGATGCCGTTGGCCTTCTTGGCCACCTGGGCACACTGCTGGCTCATCTTCAACTGGCTGTCGACCAGCACCCCACAGTTCTTTTCCTCTGGGCAGCTTTCCAGCCACTCCTCCCCAAGCTTGTAGCGTTGCATGCAATGTTGGTGTTGGTTGGCAGTGGGCTGAATACAAGCCAGCAGTGTGCCCAGGTGGCCAAGAAAGACATTGAGTTGCTGGAGCATGTCCAGAGAAGGGCAACGAGGCTGGTCAGGGGTCTAGAGAACAAGTCTGATGAGGAGCAGCTGAGGGAACTGGGGCTGTTTAGTCTGGAGAAGAGGAGGCTGAGGAAAGACCTTATTGCGCTCTACAACTACCTGAAAGGAGGTTGTAGCAAGGAGGGTGATGGTCTCTTCTCCCAGGTAACTAGCGATAGGACGAGAGGCAACGAACTCAAGCTGCCTCAGGGGAGGTTTAGATTAGATATTAAGAAACAATTTTTCACTGAAAGAGTGGTCAGATATTGGAATAGACTGCCCAGGGAGGTGGTTGAGACACCATCCCTGGAGATGTTTAAGAAACTTGTAGATGTGGCACTTCGGGGTATGGTTCAGTAGGCATGGTGGTGTTGGGCGGATGGTTGGACTTGATGATCTTAGAGGTCTTTTCCAACCTATGATTCTATGATTATATTTCTTTTTTGTGTTGTAAGTTGCAGTTTAATAGTGGGTCTTTTTCTACATGCTGACTTTCTCTTTAAGTCTTTGACTAGAATTTTCAGGAGACTAATAATATAAAATTGATGACTTGGTAGCACTAGCCTGTGTTTATCCAAGAAGTCTGGATTGCTGGGTAGGTTACGCAGATCATAAACCATCTGACAGGACTCTGTAAACATGTTTATTGGGGGATTTTGTGATAAAGGGACTGGGATGGAACAACCCTTTTTAATCACTCCTAAGAGCTTGCACAATAAATCCTGTGATTCAAGTAGAAACCCCTGTTAGCCAGGTTGTCACAAGAAACTTTAGTTTAATTATCAATACATCTACTTGCTTACATGCTTATGTCAGATTCTGACATTAGATTACAGTTCTCTCACTTCAGTAAGATTTTTGACCTATTCTGCCATGCTAATGATGCAATTTTAACCACAGAATAAACAGATGGACTGTAAGTTCCGGTTCTCAGGACAGGATTCCTGGCAAAATGTCTTAATGGAATGAATGTGTTGAGAGGTCCTTAGACTGATGGACAGTCCAAACACTGAAAAGGCAGAAAATCGAAGCTTTCATTTTCTTTCTGATTCTTTGGCAGCAATTAGACACATTTCTGTAAGAGTCATAGATGAGAGCACCACCAAAAATGGGACAGTGTGTTCTCTAGAAAACCACCGAATACATTGTACTCACAGTGTTCTTTAGTTACATTTGCTGTTTCAAATGATAGAACAGTAATATAATAGCATCAACATGCTGTGATGTGGAAGCACCTGTGACACAATGAAACCTGCCCTCTGGACTCAGGAGTACGGTAGGTACTTTCCCACAGTTTGCTTCAGCATGGAAGTTCGTTCATAATTTTAAACCGCGACCAGAATTACCAGGTTTCCACCTGAACAAATCAACTTTCTTACAACCTAGTGCCCCTAAATAAAAAGCAAACAACAAAAAAACAACCAATCAAAAACAAAAACAAAGAAAATGGAAAAAGAATGTCAGTCTGTTGCGATAAAAATACTCACTTTGCACAATATCAATCCTGAAATTTTTTTTTTTAGCTAATAAAGGACAGTCTATTGCTTGCATATGTGGGGAACACAGTGCAGTATGAGATGTGGTATGCTTTTAAAGTACAATAGCTATTTGTTGCTAACTCCATGTTTCAGTTCTGATAAGTGTTCTAGCAGAAAAAGCTGTCCCTTGTGAACCTATTGCTGAAAAGATATTGTATTTTTTTTTTTTTTAAGAATTTGTCTGTATAGAGACAATACAGATTCTGATACAGGAGGAATTGAAAATCACACAAGCTGAAACATAAACAGTGTAGGAAAGCAGGTAGCTCAAGATGACAGGGGTTAGAAGCACAGTCTGTGAAGCACAGTTCTCCTCCCTCTTGGTTTATGCCTCATTTCCACATTTGCCATAAACAGCTTTAAGTTACAAAACTTGTCACTGGATTTTTCAGAACACAAATGCTGAGGCTTGCCATGCAGGTTTATTTCCAGACTGGGGGGTGGGAGGATCATGTGTGTGTACTTTCTTCTCTTTCATTTTAATGTTTTCTTTTTAATATGTATTCTGAAACACACAGAATACGTAAAAATTTAAAAGTATTTAGAATGCTAGTGCACAGAGAGAAAGATAGCTTTGAGCCTGGGTTCTCCTAAACAATTTTTCTTTAAGGGAGATAAAATAATGAAAATACTTGGCTAAACTGCTGGCCAAACTCTTATTATTTGTACCAGTCTTGGAAAAGACCCTGGGGAGCAGCAGCGGAATCTGTGCTATTGATTGGCTGGTTAAATAGAGGCCTATTAGATTCAGACAGGCTGGATTGATTATACAGCAGCAGAAGGAGCTCAGACTCGGAGCTGAGTGAACGTCAGGGTGAGAGAGAGGGAGAGCAAACGAGAGAAAGCGCGCAATAGAGGAAGACTGTACCCACTATAGCATCAGTATGTGACTGCTGGTGCCTGATAACACTGATACCGAGCTCCTTCAGCAGACAACTTGCTGAGCTACCTTTTTTGGTTTGCGAGAGGATGCCAGCTCTAAGCCAGCGCAACTGATAACAGACTGGACATTGGAACAGTTCGTTTTACTTATAATTACTCCTCTTCTGCATCTCTGAAGAAAGGATCATTACGGAAGACAAAAAATCATCCTGTCCCCTTAGCTCACATAGTACTGATGATATACAGAGTTTGATCTCCCAGGTAAGGAAATTATCCTTTGCTTTTCTGAGCAGCTAAAAAAGGATGTATTCTTTTTGTATCTTGCATATTAAATACAAGCTTCAGCATCTGCTTACAGAATGCATTTATTGTACTTAAATTTCTCTCACTCACAGATGATATATATCAAATATTATGTGCACCTGAAGGCAATTCAGAACAGGATGTGGTTTGTGCATTTTATTTATTGTGCTTAACCCTTCAAGTAAATGGGAATGAAGTAACCAGAAAAGATGATTTCTAACTACTTGTGTGATGTTTTAATGTGACTTGTCCCACACATGCTAAGCAGTCTGGACTAATAACAGCACACAACCTCGTTCATATTATTAATTTCTTATTGACCATGTTGTGAAGCCAGGTAGAGAGAACATTTACCTGGAGGATTTCTCAGTGCTTGTCAGTAGTTTCAAACAATATACATCTTTTTACTGCAAGCTTACCTCTGCTGCGCAAACATGATCTGCCTTAAATAATATGGCATTAGACTGCCATCTTTTTATAGATACAGTAGTTATTGCTAACATTCTGCCTGCAAAGCAAAGATCAAGGCTTATGCCCTGAAATAGGAAACCTAAGATATTCTGTTATGCTGTGCTGCATGTCTGAAGCAGCCTTCCCATGGACTGCTTGTTTTGGTATGACATTGACACCACTGTCTCCTAACCGTCTAGCTCTACATAACCTTGCTATGTATTTCCTTAGGCTGTGTTGGAAATGATTTTGCAATAATAGGTGATAGTTTGTGATAGGTTGCTATGATTTTAAAGGTGATAGGCTAAAACAGAAACAACTCAGCTTTTGGTTACGTAGCAAGTCAGGAAGTTGATTGACTTGGGGTTTACAGGCCATGGAAGCATAACGCTAAGCAGATAGCGCTGTCATTTCATTAGTAAAACATTCCTTCCAACTATGATAATCTGCACCACCTTCCTCATCAGTTTGTGCTCTCTACTCCTTGTTCCAAACTGAAAGGATTTTTTCATATATGAGCTATTGTGATTACTCCCTCCGAGTGAAGAAAAGGCATCAGTCTATTAAACCAAGCCTTTAAGCAGATTTGCACTCAGACAAGTACAACTTTTCAATGTTTTGTCCAGTTAAGAAACTGCCTATAGCAGGCTGTTGGTGCTGAACTACGCATGTAACAGTAATCCATTTTATTCAATGACAAAAACATCACAAATACAGAAAAATACTTTCTTCTCCTTCTCTACCCAGATATTTTTTATAAATTTCTATAGAGTACCATGTTCAAAATACTTAACGACATCTCAAAATCCCAAATGTGAAGTGAAATTCCAACAGTTACCAAAATGATTATTTACTATTTGTAAAAGACATTATAAATGTTGGGGATTTTAGGCATATATAGATTTTTTTAAAAACTAACAGTAATTTGAAGGGGTGCCTAAGTGACCACATGAACAAAATGTGCAAGGTTTAATAGACAGCTTTGTTTTCTCTAACGTATTATATGAATAAGCACTGGCAAAGCAAGAAGTATACTGATGAGCCAAAACCAGAGGCTTACTTCAACTATAGCATCTGTGCCATTTTATTTATTTATCTTTTCTCTGTGAATAATGTCTATGCTGTTTTTTATATACACAGTTGATCAATGTCAGCAATTTCAATGCTTCCTTCTGAAATTCTTTCCAGGTAGCAAGAAAATCACTTGGGGGCATATTTTGCCACCTTAGCTTTCATTGAATGGTAAAGTTTTACTGGTTTATGGTTTTACTCCATGAAATACTACCAGAGGTGAGGACCGCATACATTGACTATGGAGCCAGTGTCAGAATCTGACTATAAAACATGAAGAGAAATCTTTTACATTTTAATTAACTGACTGAAAAATTTAACAGTAGGACAAAGACCCGGGTATTGAGAGTTAGATTTACAAAATGTGGACAGAATTTTATAAGGAGCTAAGATAATTGGATATCTAATTCACTTTGCCTCCTTACAAAACTTAAGGCCTGTCTCAAAATATTTCATGTGCATTTTGACTTGCAAATATAATCCTTTACCTATGCTCAGAAGTTTTCTTACAGCTTATTAATCTCTCTCTTTTCTCTCTTAAAAGCCTTGTTTACCTGTGCACTTGAAATGTGCTTTATAATTTTGTGATTGGAAATAAAATCATGCTAATTCTGTGATTTCAAAGACAGCAATATGATTCCCTCCGTATTAGTATCTGTTAGCAGTCAGGTTACATCGTAACAATGAAACTCCAAATAATGCTAAAAAGTATTTATTTTTGCAAAGGGAATATTTAATTTGAACATTATTGTTTAAAAAACACAAAAGACCACCATAAGCCCAAACAATTAGTTATGCTCATGAAATATGTTATTCATTTCTGCATTAAAGACTTACAGTGTAAGCATATTCATTTGCCAGATTCAGGAAAAATTGCTCAAAAAACTCAAATACAAAAGATTTTAAGAGGTTATATATTATAAATTGTGCATTTTCTTTCGGGTGTATAATGCTGTTAATCTGGACTTTTTGCAACACTTTGATTCAGTTGTACCACCTTTTTCTCAAGCAGACTAATCTGGCATTTTTTAATTTAATTTTGCATTGCTTTCCAGCTTGAAAAGCGAAATACATAAATTTATAAATTTCACAGAAAGTGAAACTTATTTTTATTTTCCTAGATAACTTGAAGCCATTAGGGGGCTCTTTCCTCCTATGATATCACACAGCAAGCTGCACTAAATAGATATAGCTGGTTACTAATCTCATTACCAAAAAACGTCCGGCTTGAATGAATTTATTCTGGGTGTAGTCTATTTTATTAATACAGAACAACTACAAATCTTTATTGGTTGGGTTTTTCTGGTGTGCGTGGGGTTTTTTAATGAAGATAATTAAAGGAGCATAGTTCTTCCACTACCAGTTAGATGGTTATGTTTTGAAGTTATCTTGTGCCTTGTAGAGGAGAGGCAGGGAACAATGTTCAGCAAGAACACAGTAATTTGAAGTAATCTCGAGGCTTACAAAATCAAGCTAAAGGTCTGATCAGACTGAGTACGAAGCGCCACTGATGTTCAAAAAGCTTAAGTTTATTTTTTCCGGTAACTGTGGCTGTTGAGTACTGTTATATTGTACTGATAGGAACCTTAACTATATTGGACAGACTTACTCTTCTTTCGCACAGCTTGCTTTATGAAGGGCAGAGCATGTCACCAGGATTCTTGGATAACTGTTCATTGCACAAAGTGAGACAGAAGTTAAGTTTCAATTCTGCAAACATTTACTCATGTGAGTACCTGCGCTGAAGTTACTGTGTACCAAATGCTAACATACTTTGTTCTGCCTATTACACCTTAGTAGTTCCTGTAAATTCATTGCATCATGGCACCTGCAATTAGTTGTGAAGTTTATACTATCTCCTGTGGGAATTAGAAATAACTACCCAATAGCCAAATGCAGATCAAGAAAAAGTAACAGATTCATTGTAAAGAACAGCAAGGTGGTTGTAAGCACTGCAGCAGCATGCTAAGGTGAGGCCAGGAGAAACATGAGTGTCAAAAGATACATAAAATTGTTGTCCACCTGTTCTAGTTTTGAGAAATTTTCTTAACTCCTGCCAACCTTGGAAGAAAAGAATCCCATGTTGGTGGGTGACATTACCCACACTGACTAACTTGCTACTTTACACTGCTTAGCTTGGAAAAAATCCAATACTACCGTCTCCATTCAAGACAAAAAGAAAATTAAAAAAGGACTGACACCCCTTGTGGTGCTCTACATTCATGACACAGAATAATACAGCCAAGTGGGAGTTTTTTGGGTTTTGTTGGGTTTTTTTAAAAAACTAAAATTTAGGTCCTTTCCTGGTTTTAGAGTTCTGAGTAGTTTCTAAATTTACGCACACACTTATAGCAAGTATCTTACGACATGCAAGGAAGAGCTTTGTTCTGTTAAACAGCACATAGAAATTTCAACGAGGATCTGAAGACATTGTGTTTACTGCTGCATAGGCAGGGAAACATCATTAGTCTGAGGTTTGTGCAATATAATCAAAATTGTCAAAACCTGAAATAAAGCAAATGTTATTTCTGAGACACACAACTAGTGATTCAGACTCATGGCAGATGATCTTCAGTAACTACATTATTAGCACATAGCAAATCTAGCATCATACAAATTAGCTTACAATCAGTGGAAGAAGGCTTTTCATTGCTAAAAGGCGGCTAAAGTTAGCTGTAATCTGCTTGCATTTCAAGTAATTAACTGTGTACATGAACAGTCACCAAAGCTGAGCTGGTATAATTATTAGTTATCCTGACTTTATTAAGACCCAAATCAGACTAAGCAAATTGCCTGAAGATGACAGGACATCTGCAGCAGAAGCAAGCAACAGAGACCACTTCTTTGTTGGAGTCAAGTGCACTAGTTGCAAGACTCTCTTCTCCTCTATAAAACACAGTTTAATTCAATTGTATGCTCTGCTTCCTTGAAATCAATGAAATCTGATGTAAAAAAAATCAACTCATATAAGATTATTGCCACAAAGTTTCTGTAAAGCTTCACTCCAGTGGTAGCTCTAGTTTACTGTTTTATTAATTTATCCCTTTTATACACACACTATGCAAAGCACTTTGAAATACTTTTGAATGACAACTGTTGTATAAATGTAAAGTATTATTATGGCAAACACAAGTCACTCAAATTTCAGTGAATGAGACCTGCAAGAGTCTGGGATGGTCTATTAAACATTAATAAATCATTTGTCTCTGATGAACATTTAAAGACTGGTAAAAAACAATACTTCAGCCATGTACTCAAATAAGAAATATGTAAGATTTTTTTTTCCTGTTCCATGCTTTTCTGTAATATATGCAGGGAATCATTCGTATGTTTAGATGTTTGAAATCAAGAAGATTAGGAAAGCAATTTATGCATGTATTGTCAAAATATTTTAAAGACAAATAGCAACAGCACAGAATAACATGCACATCATAATGTAACAAAAAGCAAGAGCTCTTGCTCTTAATTGCTTTACTGGAAAAAAATTAGCATAACTTAGCAAATGAAGATTTTTCCCAGTTCCTGTTTATTTTGGGTCTAGCCATGTAACTTGAATTGAAAGAACTGCCTGCAGCTTCCTCATATTGGCATGCAATCCCTGGGTTAAAACTAAATATATACATACATATTTGTTCATATATCTCTACATCTACCTATATTTAAGCTTATCCTCTACTGCCTGTGTTCTACACAGATATATACACACCCGTTGTAGTAAATTTGCAATTTTTAGCATTACAGCCATGTAGAACCCAACTGTGTTCTCTGTGTTCCACAGAAGCAAAGGGTTTATCACTTGTGATCTGAAGCCACTTCAGAGTACAAATTACGAGAAAGATGCCACCAAGAAAGGCAGGTCAGAAGATCAGCAGATGCCAGGATCATAACAACAAAATACTATTTTCCCCAATATTGATAACATCATCTGCTTTAATGCGGTGAGATTGCAAACAGGCTTTGCTGTGCAGCATGTAACAAAACACCATTGAAGCACAAAATACAGTTTGGAGAAAAGGTCTCAAGATCTTTATGTTTACTTGAACTTCAGAATATTTAGAACTGAACCAAAAGTGCTGTTGTTTTGCAAAACACTGATTATGTTTGGCTCTGGAACGAGGCATGGACAAATCTTTCTCTGAACAGCCATTGTCACCACTGTTCCATGGAGTATAAACTAAGTGAACCAAGTCCTTCAAAGCAGGTGATAGTGAGAACTGTGCTTCTCTGGCAGAGTCATAACACCGAGAATTAACATACTTACAGCAGTAACAAAGCTATGATAACATCTTAATTTTTCATGCATCTTCCTCTTTTTTACCCTAGAACTCTAAGTAACTGATTTAGGAGATCAGACTCTGAAGGTTTTTTTTCTTTCCTCAAGTTATCGGATGTTAAACAGCAAAAGAACACCCACACCAAAACCCTCACAAATTCAACTTTGGACAAGATATCAAAGGTGAACACAACTAACTGTCAAAAACTATTCTAATAGAATTTTTCCTTGAACATAGAGAAACAAGAAGTTTGTTCTTCATACCGTGCAATAATCAGTAATAGCAGCTCTTTGTGGCCCAGAGCATTTAACAATGACAGTATGAATATTTTTCTCCCTATGGAAATTATGTATGCCAGAAAGAAATAAAGCAATACATTATCTTACTTGTAATTGTTCTATAAATCTGTTTTTCATAGTGGTACATAGACTTCAGTGAGTTTTGAAAACTACTGAAAATTCATTGCAGTGCTTTGGCTCTTCCTTGCTTCCTCGCTCAATAGTTCTTAGTTCTATGCAACACAGCTGTACTGATACGTATGCAGGGACAATTCTGAAATCAATGTTTTGGAATAAGAAAAAACTCTTCGGCTTGTATACAAGCACAGGAAAACATATGACTTATGTGAAAGTGAATGGACATTACTATTTTGTTTTTTGTGGTGTGTTTTTTGGGGGGTTTTTTGGTGGGTTTGTTTTGTTCTGGTTTTTTACACATCATTTGACAATTCCTGCATCTGGTACATTTTCTAGAGTTAGACTAAATAATATAAATGTATCTTTCATATTTTTGTTATTTAACTTACAACAGACTATACCTTCTCGATACTGTATGGAAACCAGCACTTGAAATTATCTTCTTAAACGAAATCACAAGTAAACATTTTACAGGGAAACCTACTTTCAAGATCCTTGCCTTAATTTGAGATACAGAAAATTTGAAGCAGCTTCAGGTAAGCTTGGATGATGTTCAAGGCACTTGAACAATGCACAAGCACTTCCTTGATGATTTTCAAACAGCATCTTGCATTGGAGTATAAAATTTAACTAGCAAAACTGCAACAACGTGATCAGTATGCACTCTTTATTATCTTATACCAATAAAACAAGTACCAGTGGCCAGAATTATAGTTGTTATGAAGCTGCTGATCACTAGCAAATCTGGAGCAAAGCGTGAAAGATCTACATTCTCCATTAAAAAAAGGAAAATCGTTCCTGGACTGCACGGCTGGAAGCCTCTCCAAGAAGATGTGTCATGCAGACTTTACTTTGAAAGTCAGAGAGAACACTCTCGGGACAGTCGTGTTCTTTTCGCATTGCGCATCCATGCATTTCTTGACTGTCACAACACCGCTGAGACCTTGGACAACTGTTTACCAGTTATCCGACCTGACTAACTTCCAGATACATGAGACCAGGAAGGCAGCGTCAGTGAAGTGATGCAAGGATAGAAGTAGTAGATCTTGTCACAAGTTATTTTCGTACTGTTAAAGAAAATTGTTCAAACAAAAGCTGCACCTCATTCTAACATAGCACAGTAAACTGACATCACTTTTCTGTGGAGCAACTAGATAATTACTCTTCCCCCCCCCCGCTGTCTCCAACACAAGGTGCAACCTCCTCCCCGCTCTAGCTCATCTTTTCCATGTCTCACCCAAGTGCAGCAAATGCAACATGCCTAGGACATATCAAACTTCTCAATAACTTAAAGAATTAGATCAAATTGTACTAGGCAGAGAGAAAACAGTATGTACAAATCCTATCTAACCATATCATATAGTTAATCTAAAACATAACTACAGAAAAAACCCTGATACTAAATCCTTAGTCTGACAGCTATATAATTCTCTTAGGCCTTTAAATTTCTAGTCATTTATTTTGTTCCTAAATATATATATATATGTATGTGTGTATATATATATATATATGAAATCCATAATCCTCACCTGTTTTCACAACTAAGTCTTCCCGCCACAACTTTGGAGAAGCCCCACTGCAAGAACTGCTGTCAGTTTGTGTGGTTGATCCACACTGGTATATTCGAGGAGTGAATGTCAGGAATTACAGGATGTCAGGATTAACTCACCCAGAAGCTTTTATCATGAAAAACAGTTTAAACTCCTTTCACTGAGGAGAAATATCTTTCATTGCTTCATATAAACCTTGGCATAAGAGTATGCGTATAGACAGTTACCAAGAAATAAATGACATACCGTAATTCTCCATTCTGTTTTACCTTCATGTTTTCTTTGACTCTGTTATGGTTTAACATTCCCAAAAGAAATCGCTGAATGCTTCAGCCATGAACATTTTCATACAGTAATTCTAATCTTACCAGTTCTGCAAATACAAGGAATCTTGCTACAGTGTTTCCTACTTCTCTATTTATCATCTATACTTTCATAAGATATTTGAAGTTTTAGATCTACACTAAAACTCAGAGAGAAATGCTATATAACATGTGAAAGTATTACAAGTAACAACTATCCATTTATCTGAAAGGAGAAATGAAGAGCAAAAATCATACTGAAGTAAAAATGAGTTTGTCATGAATTATCTGACACAGACAACATCAGTCATTTCACAGAATCACAGAATCACAGAATCACAGAATCACAGAATAGTAGGGGTTGGAAGGGACCTCTGTGGGTCATCTAGTCCAACCCCCCTGCCGAAGCAGGGTCACCTACAG
>Ga0065711_1030511_pt1 | contig 32286 bp, 23 predicted proteins | sample Hoacrofraction12_FD_59098 | JGI IMG/M metagenome (GOLD analysis project Ga0065711, IMG submission 59098) | Hoatzin crop microbial communities from Cojedes, Venezuela - Epithelial fraction 12 v2 (version 2) | ecosystem: Host-associated > Birds > Digestive system > Esophagus > Crop | place...
ACTAGGGCAGTGTAAAGGGGAAGGAGAACCTCCCTCGACCTGCTGGCCACACTCCTCCTAATGCACCCCAGGATGCCATTGACCTTCTTGGCAGCCAGGGCACACTGCTGGCTCATGGTCACCCTGTCATCCACTAGGACACCCAGGTCCTTCTCCACAGAGCTGCTCTCCAGCAGGTCCGCCCCAAGCCTGTACTGATGCACGGGGTTGTTCCTCCCCAGGTGCAGGACCCTGCATTTGCCTTTGATGAACCTCATAAGGTTCCTCTCTGTCCAGCTTTCCAGCCTGTAATTTTTCAATTCTTTTTACAGATACTTACTGTGTCTTACATTTTATATAACTGCAATTTTGTTTCAAGAAAGCAACTGATCTTAAAAGGTACATATACACTGAGTTTCTCATTGTATAATTCTCTTATAAGATACAAAGGTATTGATCAACATCATTTGATGTAGATCCTTAAATGACAAAAATCTCGTGAGAACTTTTAAACACTGAAAATCTCCATGTCCTGTGCCTTTAAAAGTCAGCTCTGCATAAACTGGCAGTCACAATTTTCCAGGGCTCATTTACTCAAAACGTCCTAGCTTGCTTTGTAAGGTGTTATTTTTCACCTGTGGAGAGGATGCAGCTTGTTATATGTATTGTCCTTGTGCGAGACCCTATTGGGTGGTAAACTCGCATTCTGAGTTGTGTTTTGGAACAAGTCTGCAAGCTTCACTTTAGGTGGAGAGACACACATGCTCCAGCTTCTGCTAGGGAAGCAAAACCTTCCAGTTCTGCAGACACAGAAAAGCCAGTGCTTCCTCTGACTGAGGCTGGGAGCAAGCTTGCCAGTTCAAGAGACCTGAGATATTTACAACATGCTGCTGATGGAAAGCCCCTCTTCAGCATAATGGTGTGCAAAGAGAATCAGTGAAGGACACTGTACCATAAATGTTTGCTCCTCCTTTCTCCTACTTCCCCACATCCAGTTCTCTCCCAGTTACTCCCCACCAATATTTTTCTGCAAAACACCTATCCAGGATGGCTGAGGAGGCATCTGTCTGGTGGAAGCTGTTCATTTAGGATCTCCGCCACTGCTGAAAAAGAAGGACAAATACCTTCACTGTCATCTCCCATTACTGTGAAAAAGCCCAGACAATTATCTTTGGTCAGACGCAGAACATTTTCAGGATGCTAAAGTCAGTGAAATGAATCTGGACAATAATGCATTATTCCCATCTTTCTCAGATTCCTGCTCCTATATCTGAACCTCATTAAGCAAGTTCAGAAGCCAGAACTCATCTTTTGCAAAATGCTGCACAGAGAGGCCACTGTCTCCCTATGAGACTTCAAGACTTTCAGCAAATTATGGACGTACGTGTGAGGCACGTAAGGCTGCACTGCTGTAAAGGAGGAATTTACGGTTGTGAGCTTGCCTGTGTTGTGTAACCGGATCATGCAGAGACGTATTAAACCAGAGGTGTAAAAGCAGGATGTAAACCATACTTACAGGCAAGAGTCAATCAACTCCAAAGACATGCTGGTGCACGAATTACAGTTGACCAGAAATTGTGAGGTAAGCCTCTTTCAACCACAGCCATTATCAATGTGTAAAAGGCCTGCTGAAGAAATCAATCCATAATTGCAGCATTTATCAAGTTCATATAGATTTGTGTTGTTCCTATCTAATTTGGACAGTATTACCAAGGAGATGCCCACAAGTGAGACATCAAAACAGCACCTGGGAGGCTATTTCCTCGTTTTGTTTTATCCTTTTGATATTCTGTTGAGGAATAACATCTGATGTTAACTTCAAAGGACAGCCAGATTCTTTGAAAAGAGATTGTTATTGATCATAGGTCCACAGCTGTGCACGTTAGAATGCCGTGTAAGCCTTTCTGTACATGAATCCTCTATGTGGCTTTTCCTCACATATTTAATTCTTTATGCCTATGCTTTATCACTTTTTTCAATTACACAAAAAAATCTAATCTAAAAGATAAGCAGGAAATAACATTTGGAATATCCAATGGAGTTAGTTTACATTCTGCTTTTATCTTCAGTGGGCTATTTTTGCTGATGGGGAAGGAAAAAGCCAACAAAACAGCTAGGAAATGAAAGTTAAAAATGAACTTCAGTTTCCAAGGAGTAGCCTCAGATCAAATTTATTCAAATAGCAATATACCTTTAAAAACAAAGTAAAATCCCTTGAAGACGTATTTTAATGCCAAAAATGCTTGCAGAGTCAAATTTTACAGCAGTCACCCTGCCTGAGGGATGCTGGCAGTAAGAATTCTTTTACTGCAGAAATCCACAAAATAAAAAGCAATCTGTGACCCAAATGTTGCTTTACTGCGCAGTGCTGACATTCTTCTCACAGGATAAAAGATTAAATAGAAAAGGAAATTAATTTTCTGAAGGTTCCTCCGCCACCTCACTAACTCCTTCTCCCTCCTTTCTATTCTGAATATTTTGAGAGACAGAAAATAGAGCCCCAGAAGAAAGGAGGAAAAAATACTCCAATAGTGCAAAGAGCAACATTAAGCTGTGTAGTTGCAAATAACTCGAAGAGTAATGTGACTAAAAGATGTGACTTTCTCCTTTTTTAAGATTTATAAATATATATATACATATATATGAACACATATATTTTTATATATATAGTGCCATAAATCAGATAGGGGAACTTTTGTCAAAAATTAAGCTAACGAGGTTCAATTATGGGGCTCTGAGCTCTGCTACATACAGAACAATACCCCGTTAATGACAGGAGATACGTAGTTTTAGTAGAGGATACACGAATTTGTCATTATATTCTAATACACCTTCAACGAACATTGAAAGATCCTTTGGTAGACTTTGAGAGTTTAGTGACTGTTTAACCACGGGTTGGTTTTGAGTGTGAACTAGCTGGACACCCAACAAAGGGAGTAGGTAGCAACTTGAAAACAAGCCAAAAGATGAAGTACTGTACACAACGCATAGCTCAGTGCTGGAGTACAAAATGGTTCAGGTACTCAAAGTTGTCAGTGATTCAATTAGCAGTGAGACAAATATATTGGAAAAAATCAGTAAGGTTTCTCAGGTGCACATTACCAAAGGCTGGGTGAGTGTACAAGTGAAACATCGCTGACTGATCACCACATTCTTACATTCTTCCCTTGGCATCTATTTTTCACCTGTTAGAAACAGGATCCTGGATTACAAGGACTGTTTCTGAGCCAGTATGTGCCCTTTAAATATCCAGGAATATGAACTGAATGCTGAATTAACAACTGTTAACTGTCATTTTTTCAGGGTTGCGGTTTTTTTAAGTTTGTTTAGTTTGTGGAGCTTTTTTCCCAAAATAATGCAATGTTGGAAGTATGTATTTCTCTTCCATTTTCAAACTGAAAGAGAAAATACAGCAGAGAGCTCATAGAGGTAGATTTTTTTAAAATAAAGTATACTTTAAGTAGTTGTGTACATTTTAACTATCAATGTCTGAAGTTACACACATGCAACCAGATATTCTAGCTACTTATATTTAAGAAAGTTTAAACAATGTTTCTCCAGAACTCCTCCTATTCTTTCCTTTTAGCAGTGTTATAAAATAAAATATCCAGTTGGTACAGGATGTCATATTTCTATATCTCTTCAACCTCTACAGTAATGTAGAAACAGATAGGTAGTAACGTTTTCTTAGATTCTGTTTTTTGAGCTGATGACTATAAATCGAATTCCAAAGAAGAATTCAATTAGATTCCAAAAAATAATTCAAACCAATGCTCCTTTCAACTCTGTCCCTGCCAGCATGGTTAAAATACTTGGAAAAACAAAAATGTTTCGACAGCCTTGTATCGCTTGCTCTGAGCCTACTGACCCACTCTGCCATCTTAAATACATACCCTCTGGCAGGAGAGAGATGCTTTTACAAAACACAAAGCAAAGACCAGACACATCAATTTAAATGTTCTGAAGAAAATACTGTACGAGCCTGTGAACTGAGCAACAGACACCATGTATCCCTCTAATTTACTCTTAGGAAATGGAAGTTGGTAGAAGGAGCTAACAAAAGCCAAAAAAGAACATGCATAAATCTATGATGTAGGACAAAGTGTTCCTTGTACATGTCCACAGCTGCCACTTATTTTATCATTCTAAAAAAGTAACACTTATTAAGGGGAAAGTACACCACTACACAAATTCAGCAGCAACACAGGAACTGCAGAATATTTATGTAACTTTTTAAAAAAAAAAAAACCCAAAATGCACAAGTACCTTTTCAGGTCAGGGCTTGCTCAGAATCTCAGTGATGCTGAAGTTGTGTGGCATGCACATACACTGACATGGGTATTTGAGCTAATGGTCTGTCTCCCAGGGCTTGTTAAGACTATCTTCTTTGTTCTTGTTGTACTCACTTGAGTAGTCATTTTGTAATTTTTTTTTGCCCCTGTTTGGGGTTAAGAAGCTTTACTTAGCCAAACAGTTCTTTATAGAGGCTGCTCTGCCATGTAATCCAAACATCTCACAAAAGGCTGCTTTTCTAGAAACACCAAATTAGCTCTGTTTCGAGTACTTGTTTTCTCCACTCTCAAACAAAACCTAGAAGCAACTGGTTAAAGGAGAACCAACGAACTTCATGCTGGGTGCAATGTTGGTGGTGATCATTATTTAATTAGTCCAAAGGCAATCTGATTGATAGGCAGGCTGGAACTAAATGTTGTGAATGAATTAATCATTTAACTGATTTGGCAAAGACCATGTAATAATAAAGTAGAAGTGTGGCAGATGTCTAAGATTTTTTTTTTTGTAAGATAGCATTAAAATATTTTGCATAGAGAGGGACAGTTTAGGGGGTTGCATGTACACACTTGTCCGTATGTATACACTTCTTTACATGTTAAAAATATAAAGGATGCACATGTAAAGTTTGGTTATGTTTTAAATACATCCAAATAAATAAAACAGAATGGAAATCTATTTTCTGACTATATTAGATCACTTTTTCCTGGTTATTTTAGGTATCTTGACAAGAACAAAATAAATAAAATCATACAACCATTGTAACACACAGCAAGTTATTCAGAACAGGTGAGAGGTGGACTCTAAAAATCAATACACCACCATGAATACAGAAGATGCAAGTTAGATCTTCTATAAGTTGTATTGTTGCTTGTGGCTGTCCCTGGGAAACAGAATTCACTGTACAGCGCATTCAAAGACGTCCTTGTAAGCAATATCTTCAATCTAAGCAATAACACCTCTAGCATCAGTGAAAATGAAGGGGAATCGAGTATCTGAGGATTACGTCAATTTTGAAGGAAAACCTAGTGCCATTTTACTCAGGGCTGGCAAGGAACAGACCAGCATCTGGGTGTGCATGTGCACGGCACTAGTATTGGCATGCCGTGATACAGGCTGTGAGAGAGACTTCTGGTTGCCTGGTTTTATATGGAAGCACCTTACTCCCTCACACCCACACTTGTTCTGGGACTGTAGAAACATGATATCTCCTAAAAACCTGAATGGTCTATCAGGCTAGATAACACATTCTGCTGTTAATCTGTTTCAACAAGAAAAAGATTTCAGCTGATACAGTCTTCCAGTAGAGACCCAGATTATGCTTTCTGGGTGTTGTCTTCCTTCAGTTCTTCTGCTGTGACACCATAAATTCAGTGGCTTTTGTTTCCACTTTGTTCTAATGTGCTGCAGTAGAGTTTGATGCAAATGACTGATCTATAAATGAGCATAACTAGACCCAGCACGCCTACCTCTGCCCCTGGGGCTGGGGGGCAGCGCAGCTCTCCGAGGCCAAAGCCAAAGCCAAGGCTGAGCTGCTCTCCCAGGTCTGGTGAGATGCAGGATGACCACTTCCCGTCACGGCATGAGGCTTCCTGCCTGTTGCAGGGAGTTTGCATTTGATCTTTAAGTACTTTCCAAGTGTTGTCTTTGTTTTGCTTTTCTACGAGTGTATATGTATAGGTTTGTATATGAATGTATACATACATATACACACACTGTACTATACACACATGCATTCCTTCTAATCTCAAATTCTGAAACGCAGCAATTACTCCTGCTCAAGCTGAATGTTATCAGCCTACTTCGCTCTTAACAGGCCTGAGCTGAGCCCATGGGCCAGGTCTGATGGTTTGCGCAGGCTGCAGAGCCACCATGTTTCCTCCTCTGTATCAAGGCATGAAAAGAAATGTGGAAACAGCCACTGCAGTTTGAAGGAGAAACAGGTGACTCACAGAAGCCAAAAAAAACCCCAAACCCAAAAACAAAGAAAAAGATCAGCAAACCACCTTGCAAACACACAAGAATTCAAATACCCAAGGAAACACAGACAAAAGTTTGTAACAAAATAACCTTTTGAAAAATGCAGTGAAGGCAATTGCTAGAGTTCATTTTATATATCATTAAGGCCTTTATAGACAGAAGGCAAAAAAAATTGTGCAAGGTTATTGAAGGTAGTGCAGACAGTGCAAACTTTATGTGAGATGCAGTTGAACTTTTTCTATTTAGCTCATCCTAACTCACACCAACATCAGCACTTTTCAGCTTGTGTTTTTACAATTCAGACAAGCCCTTGGTTTATTGCTCTTAGAACAAAGCACTCAGTACTTCGTATATAGGGAGAGACACTATTTCATCCTCCGTTGTGCAAGTCCTTTGCTTTGAAAAAATTAATTATTAATTGCCAGTTATAAGTCACAAGATGAGGTATGCCTGGAATAACCACATCCAATTTCATTTCTGGAGAAAAGTGCGGGAAAGCCATGATCAATTCTAGTTTCCTTTGACAGGACACTTCCCTGTAATATAACAGAGTCTATGAAAGCACACCTGCTCTTGCTCTACCTACAGGAAAACCAATACCAGTCAGGATGATATTTGCAACAAATAGTAACCATGATGTTACTGAATTAATCAACCCTTTAGCTGCAGTTTAACATGTATTTCACTGACTGTGCACCAGCTTCCAGACCTGTCAGGCTGGCACATCTCATCGCACCTTCAGCAGACACAAAATGACATCTTCATTTCAAATGCCATCATGTGTCCAAAGCTCCATGAAGAAAAGATATCAGGTTTTCATCTGAGAAGATGGAACCCATGTTCAGGTAGCAAAGCACAATATAAAAATCAATCAGGTTGCAGAGAATGCTTAAGCTGAAAAATAAACTGGTTTCACTGTACACTAGTGATCAGAAGCTGACAGCTTGAACAGTGTTTTATTTCTGGAAGTCTCAGAAATCTCCTTTTTAACAGAAAATTTGCATTTGTTAAGTGTATATGGCAAAACAGTCTCAGTGACAAACTGAGCCTTGATAACTATCATATCCACTTCTTCTCAATGCCCTGTACCAGTGATAGTCTGGCAGAGACTGTAGATTAAGAGCAAATCCTTTGTACAGCAGAAGCACCAACATGTATATCATCCCTTGAATATCCCTCAAAAATACAGTAAATTTCAGGACTTGTGTTTAAAAGGAAAACAAAACACCAAAACACCCATATGCTACTGGCTTCAAACAGAGCTTGTCACTCTCTAGAGAGATGCTCTGTAAGTCAGCACATCTCATTCTCAATGCAAGTACCAGGCCTGCAGGAAACAGGCTTTCTGTGGTTGAAACACTGGATGATGGGGAAGCTTTAGGAGAGGAATAAAATCCTTACATCACATCCATTTTGCTTGCATTTTAAAACAAACCTCCCAAGGCAATGCTAAGCTAATTATTGACAATGCTATACTCTAAGTTAGCAAATACTTATATTCCTTTCATCAGTGTTCCCATGAAGAAGAAAAATCAAGTGAAACACAAATTCCACGTTTTATCAGAAATAATGGCTGCCTTCTGCTAAGGTGAAATGTAGCTTTTCTCAGATCCGAATTCTATAGTACCGTTAGGGTTTTGTCCTGTTCTACACACTCAAGAAAAAAAGAAATAAGAAAGGTTTTGTGAGAAATTCTGCCTTTAAAGTGCTTATTTTGCCTCTGTTCTGACTTGTGAAAAAATTACAACTTCTCCAGAGGAGAGACCTATACTTAAGACTAAACTCCCAAAGCATTCCCGTTTTATCAAAAATAATCCCTTATATTTTAACAGCAGCTGTGAGAACTACCTCTCCAAAGCAGCTATGCAGATGCGGGTAGGCCTACTGAATTCCTAGGACCTTCCCAGGAAAATTTTCGCAGGCAAACCACTCGCTGCAAGGGCAGTCCTCTGCCAGCCATGAGTAACTCTCCCAGTCCCCCGTACCCGGCAGGCAGCTGCCGGTGCACAACCCTTTCCCAGCAGCTGAGATAAAGCCACTTGCTGCTCTGGGGGTAGCAAACTTGTTTTTTCGCATGAGACTCACTACACGCAGCTGACACAAGCAGGTAAAGCTGAGGAAGGTCAACACCACTGTCCCCCAGGAACCGGTCCGGGGCAAAGCAGGACTTGGCCACTGCGAAGGATATAAGAGTGTGGGCTCAGAAAGAATGAGAGAACTCGAGGCGAAAGCACAGGGACCGGAGGAAGAATGAGCTTTGTAGCAGATAAAGGCAAGAGGGAAGGCAAAGAAGTGAAAAAGAGAACAATGACATTTTGGGTCTTTATCAAAGTGACTACTGTTTTAGAAAAAAAATAAAAAAAGGTGTAGGTCATCAGTCAAACTTGAAAATGTCACTGTCACTTAAATATTATTGTACTTGTTACCCTGAAAGATAAACTAAGAGGTTTAGATCTCTCACTCCTTTTTTAAATTGTGGCTTGGATTCAGATAAGTCAATTTAAGATATCATCCTTAAGGTTTTAATAAAATTCAAAGAAGTAAAAAGCTATTTAGGGGTAAGATGATCATAATGTTTGTATATGGTACCATAGTTCTCTATGAAAAATTTTATATTTTGTAGATAGCATCAATACTTTCAAACTTGGATCTTAAAACATAAAATCCCAGTGCAAAAAAATGAAACCTCTGTTTCTGTACCAGTACAATCCTGTGGATAAAGCCAGTATACTACAGTATACCCTTAATTAAGTGGTGGTTGAAGTTACTGGACCTTAGTTAAAATAATAAATGTGTTTTTGTAAACTTTGTTTCAAATTTCAATTTCCACTAAAAAAAAAACCAAATCAGAATTATTTCAGTAAAATTCCAAGAGGGTAGAGGGGCATCAGAAAACATCAGACAACCTGTCTTTGTAGCGTGCGCTGCAATTAATCTCATCCACATGCTTAAACAGAGCACTACCTGCAAGACAAAATATGCCTGTTTTATATAGGTTACCCCGGATCAAAGTCTGCTCTCATCTATAGCAACCTCTGTGGTACAACAGGGTGAAACTACAGAAAAAAATCTGAAGTTTCAGTATTCTATTTCAGAATACCCAATTTTTTCTCTTCCTAGAAAATAAAGCTTTTTCTGTCTCCAAAATATCCGTTAACCCTCCCACATACACTGTCTATATCTGCTTTCTGAGCCTATACGCTTCCTCACACAAAGTTCATATCACTTTATGGAGTGAACTGATATATCTACATTTCAGGCCAGCTTCATGATCTTCATGAATATTAAAAACAAAGAGATCCTGGGAAGGAAAGAGGAATATTGGAAAGGACGTTTCAGCAAAACCTCTTAAGAATTACTGAAAATATCTCATAATAATGAGAAGCAAACTAGGTTATATCCTCCCCATTTCTTATTCCTCATCTCAAATAAAATATTTATTTGAAATAGTTTAATAAGGAAAACAGAGAGAAAGAACCAAGGAAAATCTTTAATTTTGGAGGAAATATAGGTTCTTTAGCACTTGAGAGGATTTTGTCTTAAGGCAGAGGAAGGAGATAAGCTGAAAGAGAGAAAGGATATCTGAAGAAGAGAAAAGAAGTTTGGTAGACAAGAGATTTTACTTGCAGTCTGACACATAAGGGATTTTGTTAACGTCACAGGGCTCAGGTAGAGACACTGAGGCTTTGCTTTAGTTAAAAAGATAAACATCAAAACAAAAAGCCAAAACCCCCTTCCGCCCCCCCCAAAAAAATCCCCAAACCACTGAATAAGTAGAAAGATATTGTCCTGTACCTATTACAGGAGTTTTAACAGTAATGTGGCCAAAAGAAGCTTATCTGCTGAAATAGTCTACACCATATAAATATCTGTAGGGATATGAAGCCATTTAGTCCTGCTTTCATTATGTCATATTTCTTCCATCCTTCCCACAGATTACTTGCTTTGTGTCAGCCTCCACAGTTTTACCAAACCCTGGAGGGAATCTGCGCTCTACAGAGTCATTGTGAGCCAGAGAATTGATGACTTCATGATTTTAGGATTACGATTATTTTCTTTATTGTTTATATTAGATCTGAAATCAGAATCTCTTTGTTAGATGGTATTATATAAAATACAGTAGGAGATGTAGTTTTCCTGGATATTCATTAAACAAGACAGAAGAAGTAAAGTGGAGAAAGAGGTCACATAAGATCTCTCAGTGGTAGTCAGGGGAAAAAGCCAGGAATAAAATTCAGGTCTCCTGTATTGCAGGTTGGTGTCATCTCCACTAAAATAAAACAAGAAAGAAACCTTGGTTTCATAATGCTGCAGCTTTAACTATTGGTAATGAACAAGGCAAACAGAACCTACAGTCTCATGCAGCAAGCTGGCCAAATATCCCGTTGTACCTTGTCGTGCAGTCTTCCACTAAAACTGACTGGAAACCCTTTTTTTCTAATCTTTCAGGTTTTTGAAAATAGTTTGATCTTCTGTAAAGGGAAAACTTTTATTCCACATCCTGGGTCTCAAAATTCCTCCCATTTCTTCCCATTCTTTTCCTGATTACCTGTGGTTCTTGCAAGAAAGTACCGATTAGGCTAGAGAATATAGACTTGGTGGTACTATAACCGTGGTGGCTCACACACTGAGGTGAATTTCTCTTGAGGTACAAAATTTGTCTAGTCTCTGGAAGAATGTATACTCCACGTTCATCTGGCATCACGTCCAGAGATGCTATGGTTTACAAGAGGCAGGTTATAAAACATTTGTTAACAGAATCTAAGTAAATCTTGAATGGTACATAAAATTACATGGACAATATGAGTTTTGTGCATCATGTGGGTGACAAGTAACATCTTTTTGATGGTATGAAATGGATTCCATTCCTTAGAGAAAGCAAATTTTAGGCAATTTTCCCTTCTTTGCTGGCAATTAGTATTCATTTTATCACTTATGCAAAACAGCAGGAGTATAGCAATCCTGTAAATAACCAAATAAATTTGCCTTTCTAGTAATTTTTTGTATCAAATATCTGTGTACCCTGCATTTAATATCTTTGATCTTTGCTAGATCAAGCAATGAAGAGGAAAAAAAGTAGAACAAAAATCAGCCAACAAACCACCAAACATTTACATTTAATAGAAAATAATTGCTACAAAATTGATCTGTTTGAATAAAGCAAAATTTATACATAATTGAAACCATCAGACTTACTTGTTTATTAGTGCCTTTTGAGAGTCTGGGTACAAGAAATGGACGATTAGGAAGCATGTGCAAGTCCCCAAACTTACATGGATTTTGCACAGAAATGCATTTAAAAGTAGAAATTGAAAAAAAAAAGTTTTATAGAATAACTATCATTGTATTAGCACCCAAAAAATGTTTCAGACCTGTTTTTGACATTCTGTAAATATAGTTGCAAGAATAATATATTCACAAATCACATACAGTCCACTCCCACAATATAATAATTTTCTTTAAGACTTGATTCTTTCTATCTTCTTTGCAATATTTTCTTTATTTCAAATATTTAGACTGCACACTCCTCTTACTTTAAACTTCTATCTGCAAACATGAAAGCTAGGAAGGTTTTATCTTTAAGGAAAATTCATTTTCCACATATCTGAGAGAGAGCTTAAGATTCACAGTTCGAGTGCAAGAGTAGCTTTCCTGCCACCACCACAGAATCAATTCCAACAGTTCTCTCCCATTTAAAATACCTGCCACTCCAAAAAGGAGGAAAGTCAATACCAAAACTTAAACAAGTAATACTACAGTGTTAGAAATGAGCATTACTGAGTAAAAGAAGAATCAGAGAAGAGTGTTTTCCATGAGCAGCACTGGCACTGCTTACAGAGAGGGCTGCTGGAGCCCTGCAGCAGCAGCAGCAGTCCCACCTGGCCGGTCAGGGACTGAATGGGGGACCATCAGAAGAGGCAATGGGATCTCACCGTTTCACACGCTGGACTGTCTCTGGCACCAGCCCTTTTTCCGTGCAGTCACAGAAAAAAAGTGTTGGCTCAAAGGCTTAGACATATGGTTGAACACCTATGCAGTAGGTAACATGATGTCCTGGTTTTGGCTAGGACAGAGTTAATTCTCTCCATACTAGCATGTATGGTACTATGTTTTGGATTTGTGATTAGAACACTATTAATAACACAGAGATGTTTCAGTCATTGCTTACACAATGTCAAGACATTTTCTGTTTCTCACGCTTCCCTGCCAGCCAGCTGGCTGGGGGTGCACAAATTGTGGGAAGGGGACACAGCCAGGACAGCTGGTCCCAACTGACCAAATGGATGTTCCATGCTAGATGGTGTTGTGCTCAGGAACAAAAGCTGGAAGAAGGAGAAGGAAGGAAGGGAGGGTGATCAGAGTTGCGGCATTTATTATCCCAAGTCACCATTACATGAGATGAAGCCCTGCTTTCCTAGAGATGGCTAAACACTTGCCTGCCTATGGGAAGCAGTGAATGAATTCTTCATTTTGCTTTGCTTGTGTGCCCAGATTTTGCTTCACCTGTTAAACTGTCTTGATCTCATCTCGTGAGTTTTCTCACCTTTACTCTTCCGACACTCTCCCTCATCCCACTGACGGGGAGTGGGCAAGTGCTGGGGGGCTGACCTTCCCAGTGGGGTTAAACCACAACTTGTGCCATAGCCCAGTACCCAGATACATGCACAAGCCAGATGATCCACAGAAAGCCACAGTTACCCACCCTGTGGGACTCAGCAGGCAAGATGCCAGGCCACATTAAAACATTCAGGTCAGGTCAGGCCAGCTCAGGTCGGCTTACACACCCTCTGGAAGCCAGAGCCAAAAAAAGCTCTGCTTCCTGTAAAAGGAGGTGCTAAGATCACACTGAATAATTTTCATGAAATCGAGCTGGCCTAGATCAAAATTGCACCGAAGAACCACCAAAGTGTGTGAATGGCAAACCGATCAGTTGTGAACTATTCTTACAGAAGATATTTGCCTGTAGGCAAATGTCACATCTTCAGAAACCTCTCCTCTGCTTCAGCCAACCAGCTGGAGCTACCAGGCAAATAATCAGGAGTAACCCCTCAGTGCTGGTCCCAAGGGAACAGCATCCCTCCTCATCTCTGAGGGAGAACAAAAGGCTCAGGATACAAAATTCATTGGTGCACCTTGTAACCCAGAAATAGAGAGCTCTTGGAAAGCAGCATACCATCCTGTTCAATAAGCATAATAGTAACTAGTGCTCTTGTACAAATGGGGAGTGTAAATGCATAGTAAGTATTGTCTGGGATGAATGATTCACACAGCTTTATGAGTCTAACGCTCTGAAACACTATTCATGAACAGCATTCCATAAGCCTCCAATAACAGCTGAAAAAGAAAATAGTATCTGGTATGTTTAGCAGTAAATTCTACACTAATAAAACTAATACAATACAGATACTTTCCCATCTACCTATTTAAGAGTTCTACAATACATTTTATACACATGGAACTGGAAGACTGCCTAGCAATAAAATGCACTGCGATATAGAAAATTCAGACTCTTTCTGGGGAGGTCATCTGTTTTCCTTGAGGCCTGGGTCCTCCTCTGTGATAGAACTGCCTGTCCCCCTTACTTATGAAGGAAAATATTTCATAAAGGAAAGAGAGGATCATGCAGGAAGGCGGAATCCAACAAGCAAAAGTAAATACCAAGAAACGTTGTCAAACCCACAGTAAGTACAGAGTAACTAAACAACTAAAATTTACAAGATCAGCATCGCTAAGGTAGGTCATTATAAATCACAGGGCTTCAAACTATTTTTCCTTTTTTCAAAGCGTGTTGTCCTTTTATGATTCAAAACAGTGAAATGGCTGTTAAGAAAATGCTGTACCACTGTTTCTTTTCTCCCCCTTTCTACTATCATGACTTCTGCAGATAGATTAGTGGAAAGTGTTGATTTTGGGTGCTGCTAAAAATCATTGCACCACTGCAAGTTATAGTTTAAGTTCTAAAATGGGCCACATGTTTGAAATTAACATAGAAAAATACTCTATATTTCCTTCTACTTTTTCCCAGTATTAACAATATTTTTCCACTAATACTCTTACTCTTTTTTTTAATAACTTCTTATAATACTTTTTGATAACACCGAAACAGAAAGGACTCCTGCATACTGCTTATGGCCAAGAGTCCTTTATTGATCTAACCTCTGAACATGGCTCTGAACTGCAGACAGCAGCAGTGTGAAAGATTACAGATGAAATCTTAATTTGGATGAAGCCTGACAATAAAGTTTGTCATTGTAGCTATGTTAATTAACTTCACATTTTTATTAATGTCTTTAAATCCTACATATGCTCCGGATCTGAGGGGATGAGGGACAGGCACAAACTCTACAACCCTCTCTACACTGTGATGTAAGAATAACAATAGCTATTAGTTAGCATTTAATAAACAGATATGCTGCATTTTTTGAAAGATACAGCCATCATAGAGGAGAAATTTTTTTTTCTTAAATCTAGAAAATTTTCAGTGAATTCACTCTTTATCCCAGCAGAATCAATTAGTATGACATTGCACTTGCAAGATGCACCTTTCACAGTTTTTTCTTCAATTTTACTGAAAAAAAATCCCAGTAGGATAGGTACCTATGGCAGTATGTCATATGGAAAGATGTATTAATGTGTGCCATGCAAAGGACATCTATATATAACGTCTGATCCCATCATCCTTTCTGTTCCACACCAAAAGCTCTATTGTCACTGCCAGTTTTAAAAGCTTGAAAAGCAGTTCAATGATGTATCTGGATCAAAGCAAAAACCACAGCAGCAAAGTTCTCATGTGGGTTATACACCTGCTGAAATGATAAATCCTTTTTCCACTATTGCATTACAGGTGCTCCATGACTGCTTTCTTGGGGGAGGAGGGAGTGCCGGGAGGGGGTTGTAGTTTTATAAGTACAGACTTCAGATATCTTATTTTCTCATTAAACTATGACTAACTGCAGTACATAACAGATGCAGCAACAGAATTTCAGATAATCACTTCACAAATAATACATATGCTCTTTTATACTTATAATTAGCACTTCCTTCAGAAGTATATGTGATGAGATTATTTGAAACTGTGGAAATCCCACAAGACCCTGCACTGTATCATTCCATATAACTCCCTGTTAACATGAGTTCTCCATCTCCAAGATGCATTAACGACCTCAGGAATCCTCCGTTAATGCGTAAAACCCATTGTCAGTCGCACAAGGATAAGACAGGCAGAACAGCTCTTTAGGCAGTTTGCCTACACTTTCTTAAAGTCTTTTCAACTTGTATTGCTCATGGAGCAGCACTGAACGTAAAGCACGTGCTGGGCTCACAGATGCTAGATTTGATATGTATGTACTAGCCAGCCTGCATCTAGACTGGTTTAGATAGATCTAATTTCTCAACCATACCAGCATACTTCTTCAACTTGTAATAGGTCCTTGTGATTACACTACATAGACAAATCTCTGTAAAACAAGGCCATGAAATACCTTCATCAGAACTCCCACCTTGACCAGCTTGACTGATATTAAAAGAAGGCTGATTCAAGTGGGTTAAGTACTATGGCAGGGTGCCACCTGGATTAGAAGAAAAAAAAAAAAAGGAAAAAAAAACCAGTAAATCTTTCTAATAAATCTGTTATATAGGAAATAATATGCTCTGCGCGATCACCTGGATGACCTGTACCTAAGAAGCCTTTGTTTAATTATGCTGAATCCTCAGACCTTGTGCGAATTTGCCTAGAGCCAACTCACAGTGAAGCTTGGAACTGGAGAATTCCTGTTAAAGCAATGCCATAAACCTCAGCTATGAGTTTGTGTAGGGAAGGACAGTGTTTTCAAGTGTATAAAGCAGGTGTGGAATATGTTTCCGATTCTTCTTTCTACCAGTCCTTGCTACCACTTACAATTTACTAGTACTTACTGTTAAGTCCCTTAAGCTTAATTATTACATCAACAATTAAATAATTTAGTTGAACAGAACATGCAGTATTTTATCTGTTCCATAACAGAAGGATTAGTAAGCACAACTAACCTCTCATAGTCATTGTCACAAAACAGTGACACACAGAGTTTGAGGATGTTCTGTAGATAAGAGTATGCAGGTTACTATCTCTAGAAACAATCAAGTTTAGAAGGTCTGTGTCTCCTACCTTGGTCCTATGCTTGGGAGACATACCTGAAAAATTGATCAAGGAGGCTGTCTTAAAAAAAAGACTTTATTTGAAAAGTAAGCAATAGCCTACTCTTGTATTTTTTTTCACAGAGGAAGACTTTTGGGGATTCCACTTTTTTCTGAAACTTCCTGTAGCTCAGATATACCATTTGAAGTCCTGCACTGCTGCCTTCAGACTGATAATTGGAACATTCACATGGACTCCCACTCAGTTCCAATGATATATTGGAAATTAAATCTCAATGTATAAGCAATTCCAAAACTTTTTCCCTAATTGTTTTCCCTTGACTATCTTAGGCTTTGTCACTTCTCTTACTCCCAGCTCAGTGGAAGCATTAACATTTACACTTTTGTCTGAGGATGGATTCACATATGTTCTTCCTGAAACTATTTCTGAGACTGACAAAGTCTGATGAGCAACCAAATGCCGTTAGGGATGGGGAGTCAGTGAGCCAAAATAAAACTCTATTACATACGTGAAATTTTTCTTCATACCAAAAGGAGCTAGATTCTTTTTCCGTAACAACCCTAGAAAAGAGGACAATAATCTTGACACCTAGACAAACTGTTTAACTAAAGCTCTCTTCATATCTCAGGTATATACCAGTCAATCCATAGAAACTAGTAACAGTCATTCAAGACTCCTCTGCTTACTGAATGCAGTCCTCAAACCCAACTGTTGATTTCATTTATATACATGTTATTATACAAAACTACCACTCACAGATGCTACCACATAAAATTACAGACAAACAGAAACAGATGAACATATAGATAAACGAGTAACACACATTTAGATGTGAGGAAGAAGGAGCAAAAATAAAACACAACACAAGCTGTGTTCATTATTCTGGAACTTACCTGAAAATAGTTGTATAAATAACTCTCATGGGGAACATTTCTTCTGAGATCTGCTACAGAAACTGCAGTATGGCTGAGCCATCAGGAAGCTTGGGTTCTGATATTTTCCAAACGCAGAGATGCGACAAGCACCGCCACCCTCTGCCATCCACTTGACAGGTTTGGGATGTATGCTGATGGGGAAAATGCAAATATTGAGAAGTTTAATCATTTATTTTCCCTAAGAAGGAAAGAAAGATGTAAAATAACTGCTTGCTATTTTTTTCTGTCACTTCTGTTAAGCAGCGGTACAAATGCAAACCTAAATTTTACAGCTTTGTTCTGAAGGCCTGTTCTCTTTCCGACAAACACTTCTGTGGATTCATGTTTGAGGTGCTGAAGTAATGCGACCTTATGAACAACAAATATATGCCAAAGACAACTTGTTAAACCAGCTTGATAAAAATAATTCCGGTAAGGTTGGTTCAGTTTAATATAATATTTGTCATCTACGGTCTATATGCCAGCTGACAACAAAGGACCAAAGCAAGTCAAAATAGAATTTCACTTAATGAAACTATGTGGGACTTCACCCTACAGGGCCATGAATCTGATGGAATCTTTTGCATTGGGCAAGGGAGGGTATAACACAGCCACGTTACAGAAGGCATAAAAAACCACGTGAGTTATAAGGCAATATAATGTCAGCAAAGGGTTCATTTCTGGACAGAGAACACTCAACTTTTCCCCTTACAGCTAAATCCTACTTTCATGTCCACAAGAGTAGATCTAGAAAAAGAGCAGGATGGATGGATTCACTTCAGGCCTAGGTACCTGGGAACAGAATTTGACCGTTCATATTGGTGAAAGAAATCTAAGGTATAATTGCCACTTGCGCTAATTGCCTCCTTAGTACGTCAAAGCCACAGGAATGAATTTTTCAGCCACACAGAGAATAGTGCCATTTAAATATTTGCTTTAGTAAATGCCTTGCTTTGTAGTCCTTCACATGTTGACATGAATCAGATGTAAACTAAGAGACAGCATTTTTTCAGCAAAAAGTTTTTCTCAAAATAAGATATTAACTTAAGGTGCAAGAAAGTAAGAATTATCCTACTTTTACAAAGGGGTAGCTGAGGCATTTAATTCCTGAGTTTCAGGCAGTTACCTTGACTCTTAAGTTTCAAAAGAATCACTCTAAATGCTGATCAAATAGCTGACTAGCTTCTGGTTTTGTTTACAAAAAAATTAAACAAAGATATCTAGAAGTGGAGTCACTCAACAAATCCATGAGTACTTGAACCTATAGCACCATATGCACAGCGTAGACAGAGCACCCATTACTTGTTGTAACCTTTAGACTTGTAATGAACGAATGCCCAGATGCTGTGTCGCCTCTGAATGGTCTATAAATGCCCAGATTAGGAATTTCCGTAAGTCAATAACGTGTGTTTTAAAATATATTTTCATCCTTGCTTGTGCTTGTGACAGAGAACTGAGGCTATCACCAAGTTATTACTAAAACCATCAATGTGGCAAACAAGGATCTTGGTGTCACGTTGCAGAGCTCTAGGTGTTCATGGTGATAAACAGAACAGCTTCAGAATAATCCAGCATACTCACCAGAATAAAATTCAAATAAAATATCAGGTATTTCAACTTGCCAGCCCTATAGCACTTGTCAGGGCAGTGTTCAAAACACTCCCTTCCCACCCCTACCATTTTCTCTTTACAACCTGTTAAAATAACACTGTCTACAATTACAGGGTCATTTGTTATGCATGATATAATAGACTGCAAATATAAAAAGGCATTATCATTACTTTTGTCCTTTGTTCTTCCAGGCCAGAATATTGCATAGTTCTTTACTTTGACATTTATTGCTTTTAGATTGGTAATAGAATGGTTTGTGTTGCTCATTATCTTGAATGATGATAATATTAGAGTTTGGGGAGCCTGCGTTCCCTGTTAAGTAAAGTAAAGGCTTCATATAATTTACCAAAGGTTATTACTGGACAATTACCCACAATACAGTTCAAGTCTAATAAACGTTAGCCACATTCACTCTTAAATACCACATCTGTAGTATGGTTTCTAGGTAACTGCAGAGAACGACTTCTGTCAGCTATGTGCATGGGAGAAGGAGGGGTGTTTATATGTGCATAGGTATATATATATATTTTTATATGTATTATTAGTGTTTACCAATGGGTGTCCTTATGGAAAGGATTTCATTCAAAGACCCAGTGACAGAGCAGGGACTCTGAGCAGGGGATGGGAGGGTAGAAGGGCTAAGGTAAAACCTCAGGTTTTCTCCTTTACTAGCAGAAATAATGAAGTTATTCTAGGTTTAAACTAATAAAAATTTTATCAAATTTTGGCCTGAGGCTTTTCATGAGAACTTATATAACAGCCTAATTACTTTAAATTTAGCAATTAGCAGGGCATGAAATTCAGAGCCTGATTTCATCCTTCCATACCTTTTATCTCTGACCACAGTTGGTATCCTACCCTGACCAGCGGTAGGAACCCGCTCTGAATGACCTTCACTGCCCATAGCCTGGGAGAGGCTCCATCCCTGGCAAGGGTGGCTGAGGGTCTTACACCCAAGAAACTTGCTGGGTTGGGAGTCCTTGGCAATCCAATCCATTTCTGAAAGTTGCAGATGTCTATATGCATATAACACTCTGTATGCACAGACACATGTATACAAAGGCTTACCATTTTTTTCTTTCCTTTTCTGTTGGTACTCCAGTTTGCCTGCAGCCATTTATGTTCAATTTATGTTCATCAGTTCATTTCTCTAGCAGCAGCACTTTCAATGAAATGCTTCTATTTGGTGCCAAGTAATAGTAGCTAGAGTTATTTGCCTTATGAATCTTGGTAGATTAGTTTTCATAATTTACATACAAATCCGATTTCCTCCAATTTTCATTGACAGTTTTCTCTTTCAACTTTGTTTCATTTCTATTTTTGAGGTGTAACATTGTTTCAGACTTACAGCTCTCTGTAAACTTTATGATATATTCTGCATTATTATAGTTATCTAGTAATGCAGAAGTGAGAGAAAAACCTTTAACTCTAAATATGAAAATAGTCTGCAGAAAATGGAGTTAATGTTTCATGAAATAAATGTCATAATATGAAAAACGTATTTTAATGGAAATTTGTTCAAAGCCTCAGATGTTTCTCTTCTGACTAACATCGGTTACTATTCTTCATGTGAACCACAAAACCCAGAATGATTAGGTCATCTACTTCATCCGTACAGCAATAAATAATTTTAAAACTACACAGATTTGCAGTTATGATGAGCTGACACAAGATGAGTATGAGCCTGTGAATATAATTGAAGCCAGCTGACACACCTGCGATTGCTTTGCTCTCAAGAGGGAGCATATTGATGGCTGGTATTTCTGATGCTGTTAGAACAAGATAAGCTGTAAACCAAGATAATGCTCTTCCATGCTGTGCTAGAAAAGCTCAGCAGATGTTCAGGTGAAGCAGAGAACCACATGATTGCTGTTATTAGATCACTTGATATTATAATGGGTGGACAGGTGTAGGCAGGAGGTGAACGCCCACGGAGCTGGGCAGGTTTGCTCAGCATGGACCCAATCCAGTCATCGCTCAGGGTAAGGGAAGGCTTTCCAGGAGCTGCTATGGGATTTCGATAGGACTCAATGTACACAGGCAGAAGCTGCACAGACCCATTCAGAAGCTCTTCGCCCCCTGTGCACAGTAAGCCTGGCCTCACATCTCCCCTCTCATGCATAGCAATTGGATGTGTAAACAGCCAAAGGCGTTTGGTGCGGGGTTCAGCTTATGAGCCTGATAGGTCCAGATCTGCAAACTCCGCAGATTTTGTTAAAAACTGGAAAGCAGCAGGTGCTATTTCAGCATTGCCCAGAGAAGGCAATAAGCATCTGCCTCAGAGTCTCCTTCCGAGGCCTGCAATAATCAACACCACATTCATGAGTATTTTCAAAACAGTCTGGGCAACTTAGATACACAAAGGCTACTAAAATTAAATCAACGTGCTTCTTACTCCTGCTTGCTTTCAAGACTTCAACTTATTTTTAAAAAGCACAATGGCACATACATAAAGAACAGGCCTAGCCTTTCAACTTCCCTTATCCCCTTGGCTAGAAATTGGGGGTGAATTACCCCGCACAGCAGAGATGTAAGGTAGCAGACAGCTTTCCCATATGACAGAAGAAATTAATTCCTCCAGGTCTGTATATCTTGACAAAAAAAAAAAAAAAAAGGGTTATGAATTTTTTCCTATACCACCATCATTCAACAAAGAAAAGAAAAAGGTAGTAAGAAAATCTGTGTTCGAATCTGAGCAATAAAAAAGTGGCTACATTTTGATGAACACTGTCACATTCAGAGGAACAACAGAAACGCTTGGCTGTGTAGTTTTGATAATATAGCGTGTCCCAAAGAGAGTTTTTTCCAAATTAAGGCAGGATCCTCATAAAGTTGGAGAGACTGCACAAAATCTCATAACTGAGCTGCACATAGGCTAAAATTCAGCTGGGAGAGAGAGCAGTCACCGTGAAGCTCAGCAGCCAAGCTCAAGTCATCGAAGACTGAAAATCAAGCAAGGGCAAGAACTATTGATGTAGTCTTCCCCCAAAACATATAGCGGTGATGAATGCATTTCAAATGCCAATAAACTCAACCTTTGTCCGGTATGATACAAGCTTTGCATTACATTATTGGCAAACACCTTGCTGCTATCTCTGCCCCTCCTCTGCCATTTGGTGCGTGCCCATCTGGGCTTGCAAGCGCTTGCCGTGTTTATTTTTTCTTTCCACTGGCGGTAATTATTTCCCCAATGACCTAGTAAACTTTGCAAACTTCTTGAATGATAGTGACCTTGATGCCTAAGTACATTTTCTCTTGTTCAGTCTATTTTAAATGCAGGTTCTACTGATAGGCTTACATATTCATTTTGGTTGATTCACATTTTTTATTAGTAGTTTATTTTAGTGTAGCAGCTCCTAAAACAAAGGATGATTTTTTTTTTATTTATTTGTGCAATTTACACTTACACATCAGCTCCGTAAGGGGATCCTCCTGTGGTCAAATTTTTAAAAGGATTTACCTCCCTTCAGGGCTCAGCCAGCAGCTTGCACCTTGACTGCAGGGAGTTTCTTGCTCTTGACGCCAAAGCAGAGTTTTGACTTTACTCCCTTCTCCTCTCAAACACAGTTTCTAGTGCCATTCTTGTCCTTATCCCATTCATAATGTGGTTTAGAATAGCAGAGATACCAGTCCAAATCCTCTCTTGCTCCTAGGAGAACCTGAACCTACACCTCTGCCAGGCCACAGAACGTAACTAACCTCTTATAACGGCCCTAAGGTGCAGATTTTAGTGCTGCCTTTTCAAACTGTTCCACTTTGCGTGGAACAACGGAAAATACCAGTTTTCTCTGGTTGAATTAACTTAATTACTACCTACTAAGAAAGCAGCACATTAAAGTCCGTCATCAAGAATTCAGGCTTTCTGAAACACAGTGTCGGCTATGGTGCATGAAACTTAATACTGTTGGCACCACAGCAAAAGTACAAACCGCTGCCACTACAAATCGATCGCAACCTAAAAAACCCTGCAGGAGCAGAGCTGCAAATGAGCTCCTGCTCTGCTGACTACAGAAATACAGTTTTAGTCCCACAGAGCTTCAAAGGACTGAAGTCTGATGGCAAGGGCTTGCAGAGCTTACAAGTGCTGCAGTAGCATGCTTTGGGTCCATGCAATTCACTATCCCTGAAGACACCTTGCAGAGCGTACCAGGCCAGTTGCTGCTATTGCACAGTTTTTCACCTGAGAGAAAAGTCAGGGCATCCCTTTCTTACATATTCTAATCCACACAAGCACCTAAATTGCCACCTAATAAATATATTTAGGCACAAAAGCCTCAGCCAAAATATACCTGCAGCTGCTGTACACATGCAATAGTACTGCCACAATGTGGAGCTCTATGGACTGGTAATGATTTTCTCTTGTGGGGTAGGTGCCTACGGCCAGAGCTAGACAAATACACATGGAATTTAAGCAGTGGTTTTTCTGGGGTTTTGGGTTTTGTTTTTTTGGGGGGGGTATTTTTGTGGTTTTTTTCTCCCCCCCCCTTTTTTTTTTAACATTTGATGTTGGTTTAAATATCACATTAAAACAATGAGGGGTTATTAATCACTAGCAAAATAAAATATCTAGTTACACAAACAAGGAATTGAATAAGCCAAGATGTAAGCAGCAATTTATAGTGATCACATATGGAAAAGCGATATGCTAACATATCCTGACATAACGGGTCTTGAAGAGGAGTCTTGCAACTGGAAAGTTTGTCTTCCTGAGGGAAGTGTTTGGAAATCTGGTTGGAAAGAAAAATATTTTCATTCATATGAGGAAATAAGTCTTTCCTGGAAGACTTTTGAGACCCTCAGAAAACAAAAAACGTATATACCCCTTGGAGAGTTTTACTGTAATATGCTTGAATGAAACGTTTTAAACTCTGTTATCTTTCAGGGGGTTTTTGATTGTTTGTGGCTTTTTAAAAAATAAATAAAACATAATTAGCAAGTGTTTCCTAGTCCTATTCTTGTTACAGAAACAATAACGTGCAAAGCAAATAAACATAATCTTTTAGTCTTCTCCTGGTATCTGTTCAGCTGAGACAAAAATACCAAATACACAAGATAAACAATAGTTATCTGTAAAGCAAATGATTTGTCAAGCAAGCATAGATGTTTGGGTGCCTCTCCTGTGCAGGAAGAGCGCTCTTCTGAATTACTGTCTTTGCCTGGGGGTGCTGGCGTGGGCTGCAAGGATCCTCGCTGGGCAGAAATAGACATTTGTGTGCCCATTGCTTTACCCTAAATTACAGACTAATTGGTTGCCCTAAGAAGTTCAGATGAGTCATTCCCTAATGCCCGTTTCATGTCACTAACGATGTAGAAAGATGTGAGAAAACCAGGTGCAGAGCTATGTCTACTGTAGATGCCTGAAGTTACATGAAATTAATTGACAGATGTTTATTTTTATGAATGGTATTGACTCAGAAGATCGATGACACTAAGACAAAAAGCTGTTATTTCTATTTGCTGTAAGTTCTGGATTAGGTTTTGATTCCAACCCCCTTCTTGTTAATATTCAAGAAAGTATAAACTCTGTGAAAACTAATGGAAAATGAATTACTGCCTTGTAACGAAGTGAAGTAGGAACACAGATCTGGTTGTCTATAAATTTGATTTGTGCTGCATACTGAGTGCAACCCTGGAAGCTGCAGAGATGTCATAGTGAGGGACAGAAGTGCATGTTTTATAGATTTATTTTTTTTCTGCTTAAATAGATAGTACCTCTACTTGAGCATAACGTGTGTGAAAGCTGCTGGTTTGATCCTGCAAGGCCTCCTTGTGCTAAAACAGTTCTGTTTTAATTGGTGATGAGGGGATAGACTCACAAATCTATTCTTACAGGTCAACATCACAATAAAAGGTCTGTCTGGAAGAAAGTCTCAAAAAGGCACCTAAGACTTACCAAGTCAAAGCAAGCTCCTGTTGAACCTGTATGGTATGAAACTCCTCTAAACAGAATCCCAATTTTGGGACGTTATCTGAACCATCACATCTGCTGGGTGTGGGGAGAAGGCGAGGGGCTGCAAAGCACCCTGCCCCTCCCCTTGTCCCGCTGCGGGCGAGGAGGCAGCCAGGGGACTGCTGCTGTGGAGGGCTGGTTTGTGGAAGACCCACACGGATCAAGGGATTACAACCGCAGAATTTGTGTTTCAGGTCTGACGTGGCAGCCTGACACAGGTGTGTTTGTCCCCTCCCTGGGCAGGGTTTAGGGGAGCACAAGCGCACAGGGCAAGGCTTGGGTCCTTCAGAAGTGAACTGGGGATACGGTCCCTTCTCCAGCACTCTGGGCTGTGCAGGGTAGAGGCGGGGAAGCTGGGAATTCACAGTGTGAAGCCAGGAGACTTCATTTCCTTCAAAGGCAAGGAAAGGAAGAGAGGAAAGAAAGCCTTCCTTAGGAAATCACCTGGTGAGAAAACATTAGGGTGAATGCTTCCAAAATCATTATTGCTTTATTTACATTTCTGAAACACCTTGCAGTTCTGTAGAGGCAAATTTTCACTCCAGACAACAACAGACTAAAGCTCAGCTGTTCCTTATCAGCCTGTACAGGAGAGCGAAGCCGCACTATGAAAGCTACCTGCCTAACTAGTGATTTGATTCTGCAAAGCAGAGGAAGACCTTACAGATTTGGTGTCCTGAACTGTGTACAGCGTACCACTGAAAAGCTCAGGCTTGTGCCTTTCCGAATCAATTTGGCTGCCAAGAAATGAACTTATTTTACGTTGATGGTATCATCACTTATAAAGCCACAACTATAGAAATGACTCCTTCTGGGAAATGGTCACTAAAACAAAGAAACTCCACCTGAACAGCTGGCACTGTAAGACAAATAGGAGACATACCAAAGGAATAAAGTTTTTATACAGATGGCATCCCTTTCTGTTCTAAGGCTGACCCCTAACTTCTTTTAAGTAGCAGACATTAATAAAGAAAAGAAACTGGCAGAAGCCACAAACACAGTTCTCATCAATTTTTTCCACCCAGTGTAAAAACATTCTGAAACCTGGCTTTTAATCTAGTATAGAACAAACAAACAAAAGGCCTAAACATGTATCTTGTTTCTTTAGAACTTTTCCACTCACTTTCATTCAAAATCACATTTTTTTTACTGTCTTGAGCCGCTATTCTAGACAGGTAAGTCTAGAAACACTAGCATTTCTTCAGAAAGACAGTGTGGGACTCAGCTCCGCCATTTTCATGATGTCGCAGAAAATTTGCTGCCATCTCAGGTCTCCCCTAGCTACAGGAGAAGGCTTCCCCCACCTGCAGCTTGATTGGCCACTGCTGATTAGCAACAGGAGAATCTCTGACCAGACAAGAACTGTCACAAACTCCAAGGGGAAGAGGCTCACCAGGAGCAACCAAAAGACCACACGTTGGAGACTCACGTGTGCAAGAGTGGTTAGTGCAAAAGCAACTGGTGCAAAATGATTGGTGCCAATGGAGTGATACAAAAGGACGCTCTTAAAGACTGTGTGTGCCACACACCCACCACCAACTGCTGGATACTACCAAAGGAGGACTCATGGGACGCTGCAGGATGCAGATGTCTAGGGCTGAACGCACGCCCAACACTGACTGCTGAAGATCATCAGTGGAGGACCCACGGGACACTGTGGGATCCAGGGTGGTGACTATCCCTCTTTCCTTTTCTAGTACTAATCTCTCTCTCTCTCTCTCTTCTTTGTTTTCTTCCTTCCTTCTTCCTCTCCTTTGTACCACTTATGCTGGACCATTATTTCCAGCGTCGTAACAAATAAAATCATGAGGTTGATTGGTTTACCATTACCATGCCTCGGTTGTGCTTTATCCAAACTCAAGGATAGCGAATCTAATTTATTATCAGTCAGGACTTAGGAGGGAGTACTCTATCCACAGGTGGGTAGAGCACCCCATCGAAACTGTGGGTGGGCTCCAGGCAGGGCTGACTGCGTGGTGTCTTTTAGGCAGGCTCTGAGAGGGGCTGACTGCATGGTGTTGCAAGTTAATGTTGTATGACTCTGTACGAGGCCTCTGTATGAAAGAGACATACAAAGAAGTACAAAGCGAGTATGGAGGTCTGATCCGCCTTTCTGCTCTCCCACGAGAGAAGCAGCCAGAGACAAATGAAGTGCAAGGAAGGAGTGAATGTTGATTTTTTAATAATTATCACATTGTTGTTCATGGAATTTCAACAAATCTATTTTTACTCAAAACCAAATATCGGCACCCAACAGAGTTGTGCAAGTCTATCTGTGATTCTTAATTGAAAGAAAAGGGAAATAATACCTGCAGGGGCATCTGCTTAATAGCAAGAAATTAGAATGTAGAAAATAGAATGTGAATCATTCTTTTTCCCAGTGTTTTAGTTGTTCTTGCTACACATATCAGCATTAACTCATCTTCTCTCTCAGCCTACCACCATTCTCTCTTAGGCACAAGGATCCTTCCCATGCTCCTTCCCTGTTTGCGAGACACTAAAAAGAGGCATGACAGTAGCAACATGAACTCCAGCAAACCTTTTGATCTCCATAGCTGAAATATAAAGGAGAGGAAAGAGCACATATGCACCTCAGTGAGGTTACTCCCATAGGACAAATATAGCTGAGCTATATCCCAAAACAGCACTATATCTAACAAATATAAGAGAATTGATGAGCTTTGAAATTCAGAAAGGGGTGATATGCTGCCCTGTCCTGGTGGATTTTATTCTTGTTAGAAGGAAAAATAACTGCTACCCCTAGAATGAAAAAATCATCATCATAATAATAATAATAAAACCAAACAAACCTCCTCAATCAATTTTACAGTAAAAGTAGCTTTTTATACCTAAACGTCATCACACAAGCAAATCCTTACTTATTCCCTTCATACACATCTCATCATGCATGTTTCAATGTATACTAAATATGGAATTCACACAATAGGGAGGAAAAAAAAAAAACAAAAAACAGAGAGAATGCATGTGCTATCCTGAAAAGCAAAGAGCAATACCAGAAAAAAAAAAAAAGCTTCATTTATTGCTCTCTGGCATACAAACATGGCAGCAACTTCTTGGATATTCTCCTTACCAAAAAAATACTGCATGCAGGACTATGGTTTCTGAAAACAAGTCCTTTCTTCACGTACAATGGAGATTTCTAAAAACCTTTTTCTTTACAATGATGCAGTGGCGCTCCTCCTCCTTCGCTTTCAGTTGATGACTTGCAAACTTGCGAATATGGATCTTTTGTAGTAATTTCATTTGTTACTAACTTTTTTTTAATGCAAAACCAGTCACTATTGTGCTTTAGCTGCAAAAACAAATTAGGCTCACTGGTGTCTTTTGGCCAAGCATAATTTTATTTCTTGACTCACTACATCCAAATTTAGCAGCCTATGTTTTTAGATCATCCATCGTCCCAGAAACGATAACCCTGCATCTAGGCTCTTTTTTCCTGTGTTGTCCCTGTGATCCCTCACTGACTACACTATTTGTCATTCTTTGTCCTAAAGTAATGAACAGCTTAGAAATGCATCCACTGCAAAACACGTAAAAAGTACACTACAGTCAAAGGTGCGGCTGAACCCTCCCCCTGCGAAACACTTGGACAAGTTTATGCTGTTCACCTGTACATCTACTCTCTTCAGAACCAAATTCACTTTTCTTATTTATCAGCTAAGGACCATGACTGGTGACACAAAACATGCAGGACATCAATTAAACTTCCCAATTTATAACTACCTTTACATAAAGAGAAGGCCGGAGTAGTTTGCCCAGGAGCTGTAGCGTACTTGCAGTTCCCATTTCAAAGGCACTTTGTCTTCTTTGAAGGGTAAGTGCATTAAGTGCAAGAATAACGCACATATTCATGTTGCTTTGGATTTACCTGAAGAAAGCAAATCTCATATGCAATCCCAAATTGCAATATGTTCACATTTCCTTTTCTTTTGTGCACACCTGAGATTTATATTACCTATGTAACTGTTCCCAGACAGGTTTTATTTGTTCACTATTTTTAATTGTTCATATTTAGCATAAACTCTGCATAACACCCACTGACTTTTTGCGAAAGTAATTTTTCAAATACTAAAGGACTGTAAACCTGGAAGAGCCCTCCTACTTTGCTGAATCCAGTCTCGCACTCATCCACTGTTATTAGCAAGCATGCATCTGTATTGCAGTCCTCATTTTTACATACTTCCTTTATAAAATTTTCTTTCAGTAGTTAAAATGTTTTTTGAAAGGCCAGGGCTGAAAGAAAGCCACGCCCTTGAGCATCTCAGATGTAGTTAAGCTGGCCAGAACCTCAGTGCCTCAATAACCTGGTGTTTTAAGAGATTTTCTGATGTTGATAGAGGTGAGCTACCTGCTTGCTACCCATTGAGCTTTCTCTGGGGGCAGCTGTAAAGGACAGTTCTGCAGGTACATTCCTGTGCTGACCTCTCTTGAGATGGTGTTTCACTGTTCTGAAATGCACGTTGCTGCAAGCTGTATGACTACTCCTCCACTACTCCTGGGATCACTAAAACAGGGTGGCAGCAGAAGCAGATCAACAAGCATCAACTGTCTGGAAGGGAAATACAAAGCAGACATGTCTGCGAAGGGTTGACTCTAGCACTGCTTTCTACCATGACAGAATCCACCACTTGTTCTGAGGACAGAGATACATCCTTACAGTACTTCCATACAGGCTGTATCACCTTTATTCTCCAGGCAAGGGACTGAAGAACAGGTTCTTATACAGTATTTCGGCTGTGTTTACTTTTTGTTGTTGTTTGTTTACTCTCAACACTTTCCCTTTTTTTATCACAAAGGTTTGTATGTGCTCTAGTTAGCAGCCCAGCCTCAACAGGATGGACAGCAAGTTGCAAGCCCATTCACATCTTCTCCCCTTCATCATCATTCCAGTCTTATTGTAACCTGGTGGCTAGGATACTCTCCTGAAGTCAGAAATACAGCTGCCCTTTCTCAAGTTTGCACTGAAATCCCAGGTGAGCGTGATAGCCTCCATTTTTTCCATTTAACTCCAGCCAGTGCTTGCATTCCCAAGGCATAACCTGCATTTCTATCCCTGCTGCCACAAGTCCAAAATGTCCCCAACAATACAAAACCCAACTGCATAGTACATGTGCAAAGTCATTAAAGCAAGATAAACGAAAAAAGAACGTTGTAATGCCTTTTGCCCTGGACAGTCTGAAATGAGGCATTTCATTTTTTCAGGTGAGTGATGGAGCTGACACACTGTTTTTTAGGAGGCCGGGCATATCTGTTTACCTTGAGTGAAGCTGGAATCAGTTATTGCTCATATGTTAATATAATTAACACTAAGCAACACCGAAGTCCAGAGGTGAGGTGTGTGTATGTGTTCGCTTCCAGTAATGACTTTACAGTTTGGATATTTTTAGTGGTAGATTTTGTTAAAAGGGTGATGACTTGGTTCTATTTTTTTCCAATTGACACAGCCATTGAGATGGGGAAAGCAAACAGGACTCTAATCAGTGAAATTAAATCTTTGTGGTGATGTTTCAGTGGTCATTCTTTGTAGCAGGAACAAAGAACCAGAAAAACAATACGAAAAGGTTTCATGTTAATTATCATATTAACACAATACTTGCAAAATTTTGACTCAGGTGATCAGATCTACTGTCTACTCTCAGACAAAAGGAGTGTCAGTCCTGCATGGGGTCTACTTTATGAAAGACAAGACTGTAGGGACAGACAACCCCCAAGTAAATTCTGTGTATTTCTTTTAAAGATAATACTCTTCTGTCTGAACTGTCACATGACACTGGGACTCTTAACAGACACAAGAAGGCACTACAGAGTATAGTCAATGAACAGATATTTGCCATCAAGAACAGCATCCAACTGCTAGACCAAGTTACAAGGATGATATAGAAACATAGATTTTAAAAATTCATCCACATCTAGAGCACCTTCTCAAATAGAGGTACAACTCTATGGGATCACCTCACTTTCTTCCCTTGCTCATCCTCTGGTCCAGGAAAGCAACACATTTCCAGCCAAGTGGGACAGCCTACACATTTGCCTTAGTTTGGCAGGTACATTTCTTCAGGAAATTTCTTAGGTTTGGGGTTTTATTTTTTTGGAGGTTAGGAGAAGCAATTATTTTAAATACTAAGCTATAATTTATAAAGGTGTCTATATTCCTTTCACTATTGTAATACAATATTTGTCACATAACACACAGGAGCTATAACCACGGACAGGTAAGAGATGCTCTTGGCACAGCATTTGGCCCTTTGCAAACATCCCTTCACAGGAATCCTTGTTTTCTGCCAATGGTGGAGACTGAAGTGTGAAATCTGGACTCAGTCAGGACTTGGCAGCCTCCAGATGGAAACACAACCCACCTTCTGCCAAACCAACACCCTAGCAGATTATGCTGTTACTCTTTCTCTCTGCTGGTGCCCACCAGCAGCCCAGATGAATGAAATGCCTTTGTGCTCTTCATAAAAGTAGGCAGTACAGACAATTAGGACTGCTATAATGAGCTTCACTGGCTCTGCACTAATGTGGGGGCTCAGTTTGTGTTCAGCTTTTCTGTTCATATCATCCTTCAATAAAAGTTTGTGAGCATTTGTGCAGCTGGGAGCGTGTGCGCTCAACATTTTTAGTAGGACAAAGGCCTAGCACAGAAACGATTATGCAAAGGCTTTTTACTGGTTTTGCCATCAAGGCTTTTGTACAGCTCTTTTGGCTTTACCCCTGTATTTAAATCCAGATAGACTTTAATAGCAGGTTAGATTGGTAGGTTCTTTGGCAAAGTGCTTGTGTGAAATAGGCTTATATTTGCTAAACAAAGTCAATGAGACCTGTCAGCAGGATGAGTTATGGGAGCAGTTTGACTTGCTGGGAAATGCCCCAAAGAATAATCAATTGCCTAGCTGTTTGGATTTGTTTCTTAATATGGCTGATACATTAATGAGTTTCTAATTCAGTATATGCAGTATTGCTTTTAGGAAGATGAAGTAGTTTGAAGAGTAAGGAGGAAGGACTGACTTTAAGCCATCAGAGTTAAAGCAATATTACCCTTTCCCTCTTCTGTCCTCCAAGCGGGCAAACTCAAATTGATGTAAATACTACTACATCAACACAAATTAATACAGAACGTGACATGAGCTATTACACTAAAATGCATGCTTTATATTGTTTTAACTGTAGCCACATCTAAGCTTTTGCTGATGCAGTTAAGTCAGTTACAAAAATAATTTTAAAAAATCCAGCTGACATAGTTACAACACTAAAAATTCCTAGTCTTGAGGTTGGAAAACACAGAATTAAACCCTGAAATAACCGAGCACTACTGATGTTTGATTCGAAGATCTGGTAAGAAAAACCTAACAGTACAATGTATACTGTTAAGCAGGTATTCTTTATTGCGGCGCCGGGCACACGGGGGA
>Ga0065711_1002669_pt1 | contig 32281 bp, 26 predicted proteins | sample Hoacrofraction12_FD_59098 | JGI IMG/M metagenome (GOLD analysis project Ga0065711, IMG submission 59098) | Hoatzin crop microbial communities from Cojedes, Venezuela - Epithelial fraction 12 v2 (version 2) | ecosystem: Host-associated > Birds > Digestive system > Esophagus > Crop | place...
AATGGCAGCACAGCCTTCTGGTGTATCTACCACACCTCCCAGCTTGGTGTCATCAGCAAACTTGCTGAGGGTACATTCTAACTCTTCATCCAGGTCGTTGATGAAGAAGTTAAACAAGACTGGGCCCAGTGGTATTGATTTTATTACTAGTATCACTGCTGCAATAAGAAATCAACCACAGCACATAGTTTTGCATCATTGATAATGCTGTTCAGTTGTTTGGCTTCAGATCAGCTGAATGTTTTTCCCTGTTGCTCAAAAGCCAAGTACACATTTCCTTTCTTGGGTTTTACCTCCTTTTCCTTCATCTTTAACGCTTCCTCACTATATCTTTCTTTCCTCCTCTGTCCTGGGTTGCCCCTTGCCCTCTATAAAAACAACTTCATGCAAGATCAAAGCCAATGCATACATTTTCCTTACACTGAATTCAGCCAAAGAAACTTCCAGCGATTATGAGTCAGCAAGATAGACACAAGATAGAGCTGCTGGTCACTGTGAGAAATTGCTAGGAATTTGGGGAGGATGAATCATCCTCAAAGATGGCTGAGAAGAGAAATGGAGAGAAAACTTCCTGTCCTTTCTCTTTGTCATTTAGCTCATTTTTGTGCACATGCACAACAAGGGAACTTTATTCAATCTCCCCATAGGAAGGAGTTGAACAAGCTCGGTGCTGGTCCCACTCCTTCCATGAAGCGACACACAGCAAGCTAGGAGGGTGCTTGTCCTCGTGTGCTGTCACACACAAAGCTTGGCTTTGGCTCCTGATGTTCCCAGGGAGTTGAATTTAATGCTGGGTTAAGGGCAGTTTCCTTGCAAAGCTGTCTATCACCTCTCATACCTCTCAGCCTCTTCCTTGTTCACTGAAGAAAATAACAGCCCATGCCGCTCCCAGGCTCTGAAAAAGCCCACATAATTGGTACACTCTCTACAAAGTACATCTCAACCAACCGTGTGGCTATTTGGAGGGCAAAGGGTGGCCTCATCTTTTCAGAACAGTCAGGAGTTGACAACCTCATTTATTTTCCTCTGTCCAAGAAAAAAAACCACCACAAACTATCCCAGCTGCTCGAAGATGAGTTTGGTAGCACCAATTCAGGGCATGTCCAGAGGAAGAGGACATGTTTCCATCCCACAGCTGTGCAAAAGACTCAGCACTAGCCTTGACCTTCTGGTGACTAACCAACTCTCAGCTTTCCTTTTCTTTTTTTACCCCACATCTAGGCAGGATGAAGGATTTCGAGACCAAACTGCAGAGATTTGGGGAATACGGAGTCTGTTCCAGTGATCCTTCTGCATCCTCAGCCATCTCTCCATTCACATTTGAGCAGAAAATTACTGTGTCATCAATTTAGCATAGGCAGCATCTTGAGGACCAAAACCAGTTTATTTTGCTGTTTTGTTTCCTGACTTGGCAGTCTTGCTTGGATCCTGCTACTGGCTATCATTAACATCTCCCTCTCACACAACAGATAAATAGCAATACAAAGAGTCATACATACTTATAAATAAATGTAAAAGGAGCATCAATTCAGCCATGAATACAAAGCTTAAGGATACTGCATCTCATTCCTGTTTGCTGCCTCAGGCACCAAGAATTGACGATCAAAATTCACCAAGCACCAAAAATATTAGTTTAATATTTGTGTGTGCTCAGCTTCTTGTGCTGGGATGACAAACAGCCTTGCGAAGGCATTGCCAGAGGCACTAACACTTCCATTCTCTCTCACTGATTCTGGCACACAGAGGGATCTTTTCAAACCGATAAACGCTTTCATTTTTGTCTTTGCTGAAAGAACTTCCTCTATGGGGTGATGTTTTGCTAGAGGAAATGATTTAAGAGCAGAGATAAGGTTGTGATTCAATATCATCCTCAGGAACTCCTTGTAAAGTCAAGGGAAAGAAATTCTGACATTACAGGATTACCTGAGCCTTGTTTGAATTTCTCAGAGCCTTTCTGGAGTGAGAATCAGGCAACAAACCTACAAAGACTGTGATATCTTTTCATGTTGTGTCTGGTAGTTTCTGCTCCCAGGTGGAACCGCAGCAACACAGTCTTTCTTGTGGGTTACATCCTGACTGTATGAGAACATGCAAGATGAAGTGGAGAAAAGAGAAAAAAGTGAGAATGAGCTTTTCCAATGTCTCTGTTAGGGCTGGCTTAAAGTGGATGGAGTTCAGAGCAGTTGCAATGTCAGAGATGGTTCCTCACACCCTTCCCTGCTTAGGATGTATCAACGATCAACTAGGAGTTGGCAAGTTCATCCTGTGGGAAGAAAAGACCAACTGTGAGGAACATATTTACAGATTTTTCTTTGCTTTCCTGCCTCATGGCCTTTTTCCTGCTGAAAGGCAGAATGCCCTGAGCTGACGTACACCAGAAGCGCAGACAAACAAATGGATGTCAGAAACCCTCTACAGAAGCAGATCTGCTTACCCAGAGTGAGCTCAAGCACAGCAATTTCATTGAGTTGCCTTCTTGCACTACGAGAGGATGGGTTCAAACCCCACTCCTGCTGCTGTGGGAGTATCCCAGTTCCCATCCAGCTAGCACAGATCAGCCCAAACTTGAGTCTCAGGTAGCAGCTCCCTTCTACTGATAACATACTTTCTGGCCTCAGCCAAAGATGTTTTGGGCATGTTTCTCGAAGTGCGGAGAAGAACAATGCTGTCTGTCCTCACCAAGGTGGGCTGTGGCAAGGCAAAGTCCTGCTTTCACTCCAGCACTACGCTGAATCACAAAGCTTTGTATTTGCCTGTCAATATCCCAGCTGGATTCTGCTTCTATATATTTAATTCAAGATGAGTACTGCAGGACCTCTTTTGTTAGCTGGATACCTCATGCACATTGTTATTATTTCTTTCATAAAAATCAATGAAGACTTAGGAACAACAACCACCAATAATAATAGTACATCTCTCTGTGTCGCAACTTGCTGAACAACTCACAAACGCAGCAGACAGTTCAAACAGAAGATAAAAAAATAGTGGTTTTCAAATCAGACCTGTTCTACCAACCTGTTGTCCTTGGAAAAAGTTTCCAGCCACTTGAAACTGAGGTACCATCTCAGTCCATAAGAAGTCAGCAGCAGAGCATCAGCAAAGGAAGAAATGCTCAGCATATGAGGAACCAGACAAAGTTCTTCTAATTCAGTATTCCAGTCCTCTTGCTGTTAAACATAGGCAAAAACACTGACATAAATTTAAGAGCACCACTTTGAAAGCCATAGGCAAATCATTGCTGTTGAAGTGCCTTCCTGGGCACTACCAAACTCAAGGAGACACATGCCCTTGATGTTTTCTGTCCTGCTTTGAAATGAGGAGAGATGAAGAAAGATTTCCTTGCCATCCACCTCCAGGCAACGGCCACAAAAGCAGGAGCTGCAATTACCCAGGACCTCTACAGTTCAGCTCCAGTGTATCATTTAATTACCCTACATGAGAAGTGAAAAAAACAACCACATGCCTGCAAGCCAACACTTTCTCCTCTGCTTGTAGTCATGCGAGTTGTTCCTATAGCTCTAGCTGGAACTCCCACGGACAGACCAGAGAGCAGTCCTGGGTATGGCAGGATCAGTGCAGCCACAGGGTCGCTGCTGCAACGACCCCCATGGCTTTGACTTTGCCGCACTGGTGCTCACAAAGCCGGGGCAGGACACAACACAGCCCCCTGGTCAGGAGCTGGCCAGCTGTGCTCCAGATCAACACCACCTTCAAGTGAACTACAGCAGCCTGAGAGCTCCTTCATAACTGAAGGCCCCCAATACCCATTTCCTGGGGGACCACTCACTCATACACAACCTGCACTTCACATTTACCAGGTTTCCAGCATCAGGGTTAAAGAAAATATACAACTTTCTAATACTATAGTTTTAAAGGTTAATATATTCCCAGCCACAACTCTGAGCAGAGATTTCAGTCCAGGAACAATCATCCGGTGGCATAAAAGCATTGAGTAGATGACCTAGGTCTTTCCATCTCTAATTTTTATGCATGTATGTCTCCTTTTTTCATTTCTTTCCTTTTCCGGTTCACCCATCCAAAGTAATATAAAACTAAAGCTAAACACAGCTGGGGTTTTATGCACCTCACAGCTATTACACACACAGCATCAGCACATATTGTAGCACCTATGCTTCTCCGCTATTTTTTCCCTGGCATATGAAGGATTGCTGCTGTTACTACACACAGACCAAGATGCTTTCAGCAGGCATATTTCCTGGTTTCCCAGGCATTCCCACACGCAGCTTTTATAAACCAGAAGGCTGCTCCAAGCACTACAAGATAAGGAAATTCAAGCACTAGTAAGTAAAAGCTGGTGCCCTTGAATATATCAACAGCTGATGAAAAGACAGGCTCTACCTCCCCAAAACCTTCTTCTATGCTACAAAACAAAAGGTGCAGAAAGCAAATAGTAGCACAGCCAGAAAGCCTTTTAGCTCTTGAAATAAAGGCAAAAAGAAAAGTTTGGGGGAGTTAGTAAACACTAGCCTTAAATACAGCAGACCTGGAGCTCTTTCTGCAGAAGCTTAGCAGCAGAGACCCAGCAAAGAGCCCCCCCCACCATTCCAGCAACCCCTCACTAAACCAGTGCTGCTCAGCTCTTACAGTTTTTATGCCCCAGCAGCTGGGTCCACTCAATTAAATGGCTTTAGCTGTGAATACACTTCACCTGTTAACCCATTCCAGCTTGCTTCCGTGCAGCTGAGCAGCAAATGAAGGTTGGAGACAGGACTGACCCCAATGGCAGTCACTTAGATACCCTCGGAGACAGCCGGTGTTTGCAGCAGAGATGAATTTATTCAAGAGAGTGCTTTGGAGAAATAGTCATACTTTTCTGCATTAGAGGAAGAGGTTTCATTAGACCCAGAACAGCACTCTTGGGTGTGTGGAAATGTGCCATACTTGTTCAACCCAGCAGTTTTTTAATGACACATATAGGAATGTTATTAGTCTTCATTTTTGATTTGAAGCCCAGGTTTTCGTTTTCATACCACTCTGCTGATGCTGAGAAAAGGTGAAAGTGCTCCTAAATCTTACACCCAGGCAAAACCAGAGTAAATCCTCCCCTGCGGAGGAGCACAGGAATGGGACAGGAGATGCTGGGAGAAGGACTTGGACCACCTCAGAGAAGATGGTCCAAGAGGAAGCATTAAACATCTTTGGAGAGGGCATGAGATCGTCCAAGGAGCTTCACATCATAAGATAACAAATCTCAGCGAAACATTGCTCTCATTTTCATGCTCTGGTTTGCCCAGAAGAACTGGAGCTGCTGTAAGCATCTAGCCTGGGCAGAGCTGCATTGCACTGCAGCTGGGCAGATCTCCCGCCCTTTTGAATTTCAGGTCAGCGTGATCGAGGGATAAAATTCACCCCTGTGCCAGACCCAACACAAGATATCAACAGGCTCCTTTAGAGGCTCAAAGATGCTTAATGCTGGCCTCGACCCAAGGCTGAGTTACAATGGGAAACACAGAAGCAGGCAATATAACATAGAATGGAGTGAATTAGAGAGAAGAAAGGCACAGTTAAGGTGAGTCAGATTAAATGTAGGCCATCAAAACACTGCCCTGCTGTTTCCTACTGGGTTGGTGACTTTGAAAGCTCAAAGTCTGCCAGTGGGAAATAGGAGAGGGAAGGATGTAGGTTGTGTCGCTGTGGCCTGAGTACTCAGCCCAGTAGTGCTTCCCAGCATACACCAGGACCAGGTGCTTTCCTTTCAGAGAAGAAAACACAGACACCTTCAGAATTGGAACTAGTCAATATTGCTTTTTTAAAAAATTTTGTTCTAACTAGTGTTCAGGAGGTGGGGGGAGGCTTTTTCATCCAAATACAATTTTCTGTGGGAATTACATGATCTTTATGTTTTCTCCCATTGCTTCTTGTTGGTGTCAAAGAACTGACATGCAAAAATATAAAAAAAAGATATGTTTTTATATTCAACAGCTGAGAGCTGAACTGTTTTGATCGACTGGATGAAAGCAGTCAGGAAAATTCCAGATCAAACATGCTAAGTTGTCCAAGTGAAATCTTGCTTTTCAGTACCCAGGGCTTCTATCTGAATAAAAATGTTGACACCAGGGGGAAGGGCAGAAGGGAAGAAAACCTGTCCTAGCAATCTCCACCACTAATTCCCCTTAAAATTCAAGAGAAATAATTTTCCTCTTTTTTTTTTTTTTTTTTTGTGGCAAAGGTGGCCTCACCAGGTTATGACAACCAACAGAAAAAGCAGAAAAATCACTAGTGATTCAAATACAGGTAACCAGAAGTAAAAAACCTCACCTCTGGTGCAGTGTTGGACAGACAGCTTTGCCGTTAGGGGTCTGACACCTCTCTGCACTCAGCAGGGGATAAAGTGGGCAATGCGGTCTCTTACATCATCCTAGGATTAAGGGATTACCATTAATTAATGCTGCAGCTCTGCCAAGGCCCTGCCTGCATTGCCTGTGATACACTATCTTGCCATCGGAAAGAACCAGATGGATCCCAATTTCCAAAATCAGAGAGGAAACTGAAATCATAGTAATTTAAGTTTTTTTCTCATTTCCTAAGGAGAAAAGGCACGTAGGATCCCACTCCGTGTTCACATATCAGCACCTGTCTGCCCATCCCCTGCTATTAGTTTTTGACACTGTTTTCTTTTAAAGCAAACCTGGCAGAAGGGTAGTGCTCTCCAAGTAGAAAATTCCCATGAATTTGGGGCAAATGCTATGAAAGAGAGTTTCTGCTTGCCCCCATTAAAGGCAAAACAAAGACACTTCCACAGGAGAAGGCTTTTTTTCAAAAGAGGGTAGAAGTCGCTCAGCTAATGGCAGGAAAGCTCAGTTACATGAGGAGGAGAAGATATCTCCACATCTCCTTGGTTTCTCCAGGGAGATATCTCCTCTGCTCTCCACTTCCCATCAGATATCGAGCCCATAGCATCTACTGCTGCGACACTGTGAAAATAGAAAATCCTCAACCTCTCCTGGCCTTTGCGAGATCCAGGGACTGAGCTCTTAACAGTGACTAATGAAAGCAAGTCGTCCCCCTCCCTTGGCACTTAGGATCACCTTCATTTCCAAAGAACAGCTGCTTGGCACTATCCAAAACCCCCATCTCCTCAGTCCGATGCATTGTCCTTGCAATGGCGAGTCACCTCTGACAGCCCAGCACTCAAATAACTGGGTCCAAAGAGGGAAACGAGCTGCATTGCTGGGAAAAGAGACCTATTTACCCAAAATGAGGGGCTTGCTGTTGGTGCGGCAGCTTCCAGTAGCCTTGGTGGTAACATGGTATGCCCCCTCGGGTGTGGTACCCCGTGCTTGGCAGGAGGCGAGCATCAATTATCCCAGCCCGTCTAGAGAAGAAAACATCAAATATGTTTACCAGACAGTCTGAATGAGCAGCATCAGGAGGGGAAGATGAAGGTGTCAGACATCACAGGAGCCCAGCTGATATTCTGTTCTCACTCTCTTTTGGGGTTTTTGGATATTAATTAAAAAAAAACCACTTTCCTGAGGACAAACTGGCTAAGTTCTCTTTGTGATTATACCACCAGCAACATAAAACAAACAGGGATGCCCCACAGCACCTCCCAGACCTTAACTGTGTCCAAATCCAAGTATCTTAATGTAGCGATAGGTCTGTCTACAGAGAAGAGCCTGCCCGTAGAGCATCCCAACCCACAGGATGCCATATCAGATGCCAGGTGACCAGGACTGCTCTGATGCCACCGTGGCATGAGAAGCTCCCTGTGATAGTCCTTCTCTGCAGTTTGTCAAAGCTTTCCTCTTTGACAGAGCTATCTCAGCCATGACCTTCACGTCTAAATGAACACCTTAGCTTAGTGTTGCCCAGCCTCTCTACCCTTAGCACCTTTTTCTGGTGACATTTTAAGGTGCCAAAGCCCACCCCTATCAGTAGGATCTGCTCCATGCATAGCTCGTTGTATGTCCCCTGTCCCGCACACCTACCTTGGCATGTGTAGATACAAATACTAGTACACTGTGATTAAGGTGCTTATATTTAGGTGCATTGATTCTTTTGGCACACACAAGAGCAGAAAGACCTCCTGTACCTCCTCCTGTCCGCATCCCCCCAGCCTTGGGCAACACGGACTGAGCAGGGATTGTACTGGTGGGCTTTACGTATCTCCAAGTCTGCAGCCCAAGCGCCCCTGTCTCAGGTTTTTGCCTTGCTACTTTTTCCCCTAAAAAATAAAGTAGACAAGGAGTGCCCGGTTAACAGCTAATTTCCCTGTTCTCTTAAATCGCCAAGATTAAAAGCTGTCTTCCTGATGGCTGCTTCACAAAAGACCCAAAGGTTTTTACTCATTTATTTCCTTGAAAAGGATCACACTATCTATTTTAAAAGATGTGGTTTTATGGGCAAAATCCTCAGCAACACTCTGCCTCCTGAACCTGCGCTCCACTGATTTTCCAGACAAGCCAGAGCTACAGAAATGCGCATGAGCAAAATCAGAAGTTTTGGCAAACTCCAGCATTACCGTGCAGCCTGCGAGNTTTGTATGACCCCTCTTAGAAAAATGGGATTTCTGAAGGTTAGATGCTTTCATCCAGGTGAGGTGGTCCTTTCCTCCTTGGAAAGGTTACAGCTGCTCAGAAAGCAGCACTTTTGGAGCTTTAAGTCAAAGTATTCTGGTTTTTGAGTGCTGTAGGAAAGGAAATACAGCATGCATAGCCCTTTTAATATGTGTTAGCCAAATAAATGTTCCTATTTCAAGGCAGGTGAAGCAATAATAAATATCAGGTAGAAGTGAGCTCGCCAAACCTTTTCATTTGTATGCATGTTATATTTTTTTATTAAATAAAAATTCACTCTCCAGAAATGTAGCCCAGACCTGCTAGCTCAGGCCAGCTCTCGTTAAAATGATTATTAATGGTAGTGCAACTCTTCATAATGGGAATGAATGGTCCAGCCGCCTTTCAGTTCCACACATATTACTGACTTATTCCTTCAGCCTTCTCTCGGTCGCAATATTCCCAGCAGCCTTCCCCTCCAGCCCTTGAAGATCTGCATGGGGGCGATCCATCTTGTAACTTTTAATGCTTATTTTTCTAAGAGATAAAAATAAACCATGCCATTTGGATTGAAAAATATCGGATGTAGCACTGAGCCCACCAAGGGAAATGGGGGGGTGAGGAAGAAGAGTCTTTTCCTCCCTTTCCCAAGTATTTAAACTGCAAATGCGTAACCCATCTCCCTTAACAACCCCTCCTCTCCCACATAAATAATTTCCTCACCGTGGCGGAGCAGGGGGATGACAAGATAGAGGATGGCCATAGCTCACGGAAAGGAGGCAAAGCCAGACCAGGCAGAGATCTCCCAGCACTCGACGAGTTTCTCGCGGTGCGTCATGCAAACCCCAGGATGATGTCTGCTGCAGCAAGGGCAATTTTGCCACAGCAAACTGTTGCAAAAGCCATTTTTAATGCAAGGGCCGCTCCTGAGCCCTTTGAACGGCCCTTCCCCGTCTTCTAGGGCCAGCAGGAATCTCGTACACTTGAATGCCCAGGAGAGCAGGGAAAGGGGTGGGAAGGAGGGCAAAGCGGGGTCCAGGCCTGCGCTCATGCCTCTGCATGACAAGGGAGGGTAGCTGTGTTTTCACGCCTGCTTAATCACTTGTAATCCCAGAGAAGCAGGCTGCCAGGGATGGGCAAATGTGCCAAACCACGCTGGGGTGAGCGCGAGTTCGGCAATGTGAGTGCTGGCTGCCGGCACGGGGTCCTTCCCCTGCCAGCTGCTCCGGACCGGATCCAGGCATTTCATAGACTGAAAAAACACCAAGTTGTCTCTAGACAGCTTCTGGTCATGTTAGCCACACAGGCAGTTCAAAGCACCAGCTCTTGAGACTATGTGTCTTGTCACAGTGAAGCACCAAACCCCTCTTGGGTCGCTGTAAAGCAGTTGCTAATCGAGAGCTTGCGTGTTGCTGCAGCCAGCTACTAGCAGGACAACAGGCAGATGCATTTTGATGCACCCGAATAAACAAACCTGCCTGGAGCTGGCTGTCAATGGTTTTGAAAACAGACAGCTACATTGGACTTCTTGAAGCCATCCCAACGGGTCCAAAAACCAGGGAGAACAACTGCCCCCAAACCACAAGCTCTTTCAGACCTTCAAATTTGAATGCCCAAGTATCACAAATCCCACCCAAATTCCCCCAGTACCACAAGCATGCCCTCCATATACCACAAGTATCCCAAATATCACAAGCTGCTCACTTGATACCCTACAAACGTCACCACCACGCATCTTCGAATTAACTCACAGCTACATGCCCCAGATTTCCCACCAACCCTGCCAGCCCCCTGACACGCACCCTCAGAGGTATCACCAAAATATCCCCAAACAGTCTCTAAAGACTGGCTACCACTAGTGAAAAATCTTGGTTTTAGTTTTGGCGCGGTCTTCATCGCTTCCCACTCTTAAGGAGATATAAAAGATCCTCTTTGCTGTTGCTTTGGTAGCATGTTTGTTCTGATCCACTGAAGTATATGGGTTAAAAACATGATAATTATGATGTTTAGCAGAAAAGCACTCACAGAAAAATCAGCAGCAGTGGCAAAAGGAGCACTGTGGCACACAGGCCCGGGACATTGGCCAGGTAAGGCTTGCAGGGACCAACCCTGAAAACACTGGAGTGGCTCCATGGCACTACTGGATGGGGAAAAAATAGCCAAGGGGAGAATGGGTTAATCTCTCTGCTCCCCCACATACTTGTATCTGCTGAAAATGCAAGCTGATTTGTTTAAAGGCTGGTCGCTTTACATTTGCTGTTTAGCTGCTTTTCTAAAACAACACCGCCCAAAATCCCCAAACTCAACCAACGAGAAAAGACCCCACCCCCATGTCTACCGGCTTTCAGGAAAATGAAACCTAACTCTAATTTTGATTAAAACGTTAGCAGTATTTAGTACCAGCGGTTACCAGCCACTGCCCGTGCACGCGGTTATTGCCGTATCTCTTCTCCCTGGCGTAACGCGTCTCTGGCTCCATCTCCACCTGCAATGTGGCGAGCACGGACGGAGAGACATTTGCCCAAACACATGTAAATGTGATTACAGGCAGAAGCCTGGGGGATTTGTTTCGGAACAATGTCGTAATGAGCCCGAGGATAATCTGCTGCCCAGAGACAGGTCTTTTTCCCAGAGGGGTGGTGGTCACAAATTAGATAGTCACATCGTGTTATTTCCAGCGAGTTAACTCCCAACGTCGCACCTCTGTCCCACCAAGGAGGGGGACGGTGCAAATTGCACCATCCCCAGCAGATGTGCCCCAAATCAAAGATGCTTCGGGTGGGGAAAAGGGGCCAGGGAGGATTTTTAATGGCCCAAAGTGGTGGAAATTCATTACTCTGATAAGGTACTGGGAGTTGCTGGTTTGAGCTTCAGCCACTGACAGTCCCTAGAGAAATTTCACCATGTTCAAGCTAATCTTCTTATAAACATTGTTGTGGTTTTTTTTTTATTTTATCCGACATGTGTCAAGCAGGCCTACTAAGCCTATTACATCTCCAGGGAGGATGGTGTTTTCTCTTTTTCCTACCCCCAAGTCTGAACGCTGATTCTCTCCTTTTTTGACTCCTCATGGACATGTCTCCATCACTATAGACAAACCCATTTTTTATAATTTGCACTGGGAAAAAAATCTCAGTCGGTTTTGAGGCTCAGGTGAGATAAACAGCCAGGTTTCAGCTAGACATCCAAAATTTCTGGAGTTCATAGGCTTCAGAGATGAGCTCTAAAATGTGCTGGGCCACCCCTTCTTTCTGCGTTAGTTTATTTCTCTTTCCAACAAACCCTCAAAATAAATAGAAAAAGAGCTAACTGGACATTTTTCTGTGCTTGTCTGATACAAAACAGTTCAAGCTCTTTGTGAATCCCCAGTTGGGTACTGCCTTTATTTGTGTATTCCTTCTGTTTCTATTTACAAGAAGTAACAGGCAGGGATTAGACCCCTTGACAGGATGGTTTTAAATGATGTGGTGAATATGAACCTGCCTTTGAGCTTCAGGTTGAGGGAACTGCGTTAGTGAGTGGACATCTTTCCTGAGACCTCTCTCCCCACTCTGGTGGAAATTTTGTAGGAGGCCAATAGAAAGGAGGAAAAAGAAAAATGCACTCAAAAAAACCCAAAAACTTGTGCTGTAAATGGCCATTCATGTTCTGGAGGAAGCGTTGAGCTCTCGCCACGCAACGGGAGATTAGAAATACCCAAGGAGCAAGAAACATTCACACACGTACGTACACACACACCAACACGTACACTTTGGAGACTTTGCTACAAAAAATCAATGTGAGCTTATCAGCCTGCAGCATAGTCAGGACAATTAAACATTACCTTTCTACCTTTATATACTGGATTTAAGTTTTGGAGTTGTTCCCACCTGTGGATGGAGAGAAGGAAGCATCTGAGCCAGCATCTCTTATGGAGACTTGTCTCTAACGCAGGCAGCAGCCAAAATTATTTCCATGGCTAACTGCTGCCTTCTTTGCCCTTAAAAAACCCAAACATCCCTGCCTCGTTTCCTCGCTGTGGACCAAAAAAGGGAAGGTAGTGTGCATTCAGCATTGATTTCTTTGTTGGAACCTCTCCTTGCACACAGACTTCTGCACTCACAGGAAAAGTCCTTCCCCAAATGCTGAGCTTTTGTCATCGTGTTTTTCTCTGGTGCAGAGCGAAACTTTGCAGGAGGTAGCCAGCAGAAACCAGAAATGGGGCCCAAGTGGCAAAACCCAGCCCGGATTTGGAGCTGCCTCCCAGATCTATGTGCAGGCTGGGGATGAGGTGGTGGATATGATCTAGCCAAAACCAATCTATTAAAGAATTAGCTCTCAATTCCACCAAGCCAAAGGGTTTTGAAGCCCCAAAGGAGTCTCAAGCCAGCACTAAACATACCCCTCTATTTGTTTGCCTGTTTTTTTTACTGAAAACCTGCTACTCCAACTCAAGGCTGGCTGAGGAATGGAAAAGCACCAAGACAAACCAAATAATTAACAAGCCCAATAATGAATAAGCCAGCAACTGCTGTTCCTAGTGCCTACTCCAGCTACCTCTACATGTAAGTTTGGGTGGATTGCCCAGGAGCTCTGCATGGCACAAAGCTTTCTGGAAGGACGTCAGCAGCTCCAACCCCCTGGCTGCTAACTTCATGTCCTTGGAGCATCCTCCACCTCCTGGGGACTCAGGTTTGAAGCAGCAGCTTCCTTTATATTTATTTGTCTCCCCCAGCCAAAACAGACAGGGTAGATATTCAGGGCTTACATCCCTTTGAAGACAACCAAAAGACTTTTAACTTCAGCGAGCATCTGAGCGGGGACCCCAGGCCTCCACATACCTGATCCGCAGGCATCACCAAGGATTTGGGCAACTTGAGCTCCATCCATACAGACGTGCTTTAAAGCCAGAGTCCAAGCCCTGCCTTGGCGAGAGATCAAGCACAGCAGATCTGCCTACAACCCTCCCATCTTATCACTTATTAGCCCGGTCCAGATGTCAGGCACTATCCCTCTGTTAACAATTCCCTTTTTCCTTCTTCTTTCATCTCCCCGTTAAATTGCTGACAAGACCTTCCTGGTGGCCTTTTCAAAAGTAGAGGAGATCAAAAAATCAACAGAGTATTTCAAAAGCAAAAGTCCTTAGGGAAAATACTAAGAAAAAAAAATAAAATAGGAGGGAGAAGGAGCCTGCAATGCTTCTGTAGTGCACAGAGCCAAGAGCAAGAGGCTGGGTTTGCAAGCACTTTAACTCACTGCCGGTAGGAAAGGGTCTGGGGATGGTTTTGGCTTTCATGGAGCTGCCTGCCCAAGCATCGCCAGTACCTCCAGCCCTTGCAAACACTTGTGCCATGCTCAGCGCTGTAGAACGGCATTAGAAAGCATATCTGGTTGCAGCCACATCGAAACACCAGCATGCAATCCCAGCCCGACGGATGCCGACAGCAAAGCTCCTGGCATCGTGGGGACCAGGGGTAGACCCTATGAGCTGCCGGAGCAAGGACCTCCCTGCAGGAAGCTGCCTCCCCTTTGAAATCAGCGGCCAGCACGGAAGAGGAAAGACTGGGGGGAAAATAACTGCCCTATCCAGGCAGAGAAGGGATTGGGTTTATATCTGACTGGCAGGCAAAGGCAATTTATCTCCTTGCCTAGTCGACTTTACTGCCACTTCTCCACAGTGTTCCAACAAACCTGTACAAGAGTTTTAGCTTTATGCTGGTTTTTGAAAAGGTGATGCTGCCAGCTTTCAAAGGACACCAAAGCAGAGGTGACGCAGGGAGGTGACTCTGTCCGAGCGGCTGACAGCAGCAGGCAAAGAGCACCAGATGAAAAAAAGAAAATATATTCCTAACCTTTGCTGACATAGCCGACATTATGTCAGCAGTGGCAGCCCGCATGTGCTGGGAAAAAAAGGCAGCAGAAGAAAACAGCAACATCAAGCAAACCCAATCCTTATTTCATTTTTCTATCTGGTTGATCATATTTGATTATTTAATTGGTGGCACAAAGTTTCTGGAACAAAAAACATTAGGGTTGGTCGTCCCCCGCAGTTTTGGGGTCTTTTTTTTCCTCCTCCTTCTCTTAAAGCCTTTTCAGCAGATTCAGAGTTGGCCAAATGCTGCCAGCTCCCCTGGCTAACACACATTCAGGTTGCAAACAGCTCGTTGCTTCAGCGAGACCTGAGCTGCTGCTGAGAAAAAGAGAACTAAACTCATTGCACTAAGGAAAAATTTTGGGCAGAGGAGAGTGGCAGCAGATAAATCCCAGTTTTGGCATGCAAAGAAGGACCCCTTGGCACAAACAGAGGCACTTGTTATTCGCTCCTCCTGATTTGTTATTTATTATCCCACTTCTTCCAAAATTGCAGGAATCTAATCAGAGCACATAAGCAACAGAGGGTAATTTTGGTGATCAGTCACACACTACTGATCAGGAATAACAAACAGCTGTAGTGACCACTTGCGATGATCCATCGCTAACGCTGGCTGGCACAAGCTGCTCAGTGACCACTTCTGCACGATGAATAGGATCTCAGGCTGAACACCCGCTTAGCGCCGTTGTTAACGCCAAGCCTTCAGCAATCCCCATTGCTGTCTGTGGATTACTTTACACACTCGAGATGTAAGCACGTGCATCTGGATCGGGGCTGAGGTTTATTGTATGCCTGCCAGCACGTCGCTTAGGAGATGAGAAGAAAATGAGCGAAATATAACAGACCCCTCCTGCACCCTTGAATGACGTAAAAAATTATTTTGAAGATAAAGTTTCCTGGTCTGGAATGAGGTAGATAACTATATCACAAGATAATGATATTTAACTTTATTGCCTTGCTTCTGACCTCCTCACACAACCCGAGCTTCGCTCATGTCATTGCAAATCCCCCCAAAGAAACTGGGAAGAGAGAAGAGCCCCATCACATGACTGGGAAATGACAGCAAAGCACTGCCAGCAGAACTGCCTCGAAGCAGCTAGACAAAATCTGATCAATGCTGCTCTAAACTGCTCTCGAAGGCTCGCACGAGTCTCCTCAGTCACTTGTCCCTCCGCGGGGAAGAGGTGCAGACATCAACTTTTGCCCATAACATGATCTATTAAAAATAAGTGGTACTTAGTTACCGAGGAATAGGGGGCAAGTGGTCCGTCCACCCACTCCGCTAATGTCTCTGTCTCCTGCAAGTGCCTGTCTGGCTCTCACCTTTGGGAACATATTGCGCAGTCACAACTTCAGCTTAACTGCTCATGATGCCAGTGCTCTGCCCCTCAAAAATACAGCGTTGCATTACCTTTACGTTACCTACCAGCTGTGCTGTGCATCGTCTTCTCCTTCTCTGCGGAGATGCAAAAGGGACCCCAGTTTTGGCACAGCTGGTGGACTATATATATATATATACATATAAATATACATAGATTTCCTCCTTTCAGCAGAAATTTTGCCAAACTTGTTGCTATATTCTTTTTTAAAGTCTACCTGACCTGCTGTGTATCTGCTGCTTCCAGTGCATAGTATGACACAGTGAATGTCAACAAATGCGTTATTATTTAACTCCTTAAGTGACATAGGAGGAGACTGCTGAAAGAGCCACACTGCTTTCCCGTCTGGCCGTTGTCCCTGTGACTGCACCTGGCATGGCCTCAGCCAGCCCCTGGGCATCCCTCCTGGTGCCCCAGGCTGCCTTGGGATGCTCTCCTGCGGTGCTGGCTCTGCACTGGGCTACATCCTGGTGCCTTCCAGGCCACCGTGGCTGAAGGGTTTATGGCTGCCTCAGCACCCTGAAGGTTTAGCTACAGCTCTCTTCTAGTCCCCCTGGGGACCATCTTTGTCATCCTCAACAATCCTTGTCTTATACATCTGACCTCTGCAGATGCTGCTTCAAAACCTAAGCAGGGCCTGATCCTTGTGCCATTTACACCAGTGCAGGAAGAGTGGAGAAACTCCACTTAGAAAGCTGAAATGTCTTTTGTCCAGCAAGCCCTGAACAGAGTTAGGGTTTGCTTTGCAAGCCCTGGAGAAAGACAAGCCTCCCCTACTGCTTTTCCAAGGTTATCCTCCCATCGCTCACATCCTGGCAGATGTCTCAAAAAAAACCTCCTGAAAAGGTTCAGACAACACGTCAGAAACACTGTGGTTGTCTAGGCATTGGGGTGGGAACACAATAATATCAATAACCCATGACCAAAGAGGCTAGTGGAACTTTCTAGTGCCACCAACCTGAGGAAGCCCCCATGACCTCCACCCCATGACACCAGCAGGGCTCTCCTGGCTCAACAAGGGCTAACCCAACACAAATTTATTGTGGGGGCATCTGCTATATGTGGGGAGCCAGCTCGGCTCTTATAAGTGTCTCCAAGACAGCCCAGAACCAGAAATTTTGGGGGAGGAAGGCTGGGACCCCATGCAAACTCCTGCAGAATGCTTGCTCTTGTCTACAGCACTGCTGTGCCAGCTCAGGGCAAGCAGCAAAACCATGGGGAGCACATTTCAACTGAAAATAAAAGGCCGTTTCCACCTCTAATTAACCTGAGATACATTCAAGCAATAGTTAGGCTCTCATTAGCCAAGCCACGGCAGAAATTCCTGTGCCACTGCATTGTGTCTCTGACTGCAGCTGGCATCTAGTGTGAAGAGCAGCGAGGCTGCATGGGAAAGGCAGTTTTTTAGGCTCAGATTGAATATCAGTTTATAAGGGGAAGAGACTGTTGTGAGCCAGGAAATGGTGAAAAGGGAACGACTGGAAAAGCCAGCTGAGGAAACACCTCTCCCTTTTCTCCTGAGGCCAGGAGGGCATCCATTGGAGGATGACCCATGGTGGTGAGCAAAGTCCCCTCCCAGGAGGCAGCAGCCAGGATGGACCCTTCACCTTATCTCCTTGCAGAGGGGTGACCTGTCTCTGAAATGAAGTGGGCAGGTAGGAATAAAGAGACTTTGAGACAAACTTTTATACTCACCGGGGTCAAGAACAAACATCTATCTTGCAAAAGTGCCTTCTCTCATGAGCGACACTGGACTGTCCATATTCCATTTTTAAGAAAGGATATTAAAAGCAACATGAGCTCATGGATGGGAAAGTATACATGACAAATGATCATTATTAACACCACTGAAGAAAACAACATCACATTAACCCCTTTCTTGAAAATATCATCACAATTCAGAAACTTGCAGCTGACTGAAGTTGTTCTGTAACAAGCTAAAATTTCTGCCATATGAGGATTTTTCAGCTGCAATGCCTCTCCACTCATGGTCAGCACCAGAGAAACTATTATTCTGCCCTTTCTGAGTGGCCTAAAAGAGTTCTCGTCTCTTGGACACGTACCTTGAGATAACACCTTATCTGCCTCCTGTGATAGTTATCTCCTGTTACATCATACAGAAACACTCAGACTAAAAAAATGCAGCAAATTCAGGCATCAACTCAGTAATTAACAAAACCCATAGCCACTAATGGGTTAACACAACCACATAGCAAGGGAAAGCAGGCCAGCTAGCCTAACACAAGATACGCAACACAGCATCATCCCGAGGTCTTGGATAAAGGTCCTACAACATAGGGGGCAATATTGTGGGACCAGCCTCTACGTTTGGGGATGTTTATAATTAACTTTCAAAAGGCGATGTTTAAAAATGGCGTATTTGCTGCTCCAGAAGAACTGTAATACCCAGCCTTCGCCATTGCATCAGCTAAAGAAAGAAACACAGAAAGAGAGTTAATCGGGTTTAGATCAAAGAAAAAAAACCAAACAAACCAGCAAGCAACCTCATCCAAACCCATACATGTGAAGAGTCTGCTGTGACTCCTTCCCCCAACTCTTTTTTCACTTTCATGCTCCTGACCTTCTCCGTTCCAGCCAGGAGGGAATAGCAAAGTTCGAAGAAAGCTATTCCTGTGTTATTTTTAGCAGAGCCAGAAGAAAAGTGACTGGAAATAATCCATGAAAGCAAGCTTTCACCTTGATTTTCAGACTCTGGAGATTTTGATAGCCTTGATAACAATCACAACTTTACCAAAGGCATATAAAATGCTGAGTGATACCAAGAGCATAAATTGAGCTCTTCTTTTCTTCCCGCTTCACAGTAAAACCCCAGTGAACTGTCAATGGAGATCGAGGGAAATGCTTTTCCCCACAGGCCAGTGAATTGGTGGCCACATGATGGCAGGGAGACCCCGGCTCGGCTGGATTTCAGTGCACCAGCCAGGTGCATCCCCATCTCCTGCTGGTTTTGCCCTTGCCCTGTGTGCTGGGGCAGTCGGTGCAGCCATCGTGATGTGTCTCTGTGCTGCAGAGGGCTGGTTATCCTCAGTGCAGGGAGAGGCAGGATAAGTCCACAGCACAGCAGGCGCTGATGGAGCTTTCTCCTGGCCATGGCAATTCTGTCTTTGTGGACTGGAGGGAACCCAGACCTTTGGGGAAACCAGTGCAAACTGGCTTGCATCCACCATATCCAGCCCTGCCGCTGCCTAAAGAGGACTTGATCACATTTGGCTGGGCTCCTCTGATCTTCGTGTTATGGCCCGGAGGCCCTCAGAGATGATGTTTGCTAGATGGTAGCTTTTATTTGCAATCTGTGTCAGCCTGACACCAAGAAGCCACACTGTGCACCCCCGCTGCTGGAAAACTGTCCTGGGGGGAAGAAGCCAAGCCGGCTGTGTTGAGTATGCAGCAGATTTCCAGCAGACCCTGGCATGAACTGTGCCATCAGCCTCTCCTCACAGTGGGAAATAGCTGCTCTGGACCAGGACGAAGTCCCTTGGTAGGGGACAGTGGTGCAAAACTCTCCCTTCCCCTCAGCCTGAGGAGAAGGAGTTTTCCTCCTGGTCATCCTCCTGACTTAAGGACATCTTTCAAACACAGCTTTGCTTCCTCTACAACTGGGTGGCCACGTAAGCACATGCATGTGTCCATCCAGCTCGCTTGTTATTCATTAAGCACTGCTAATTGGACATGATGCCATTCGGAAGCGGCGCAGGCAGGAGCGGAGGTGAGCAAGCAGGCGCTGCTTTGCTCTGCATTACAGAGATGGATTAATTGCAGCCGCCGAGGAGGATGAGAGGCGGTGCTGGGGAGGGAAGGAGAGGATGGCATTGATAAATGACCCTCACGCACTGACCCACTGCATGCTCACACGGGGAGAGCGATCGATCGGCGATGACTATTCGGATCCCCCCGCCCCACGTTTTTCAGACTTTCTTAGACTGAAGAATACAAACCAGGGGTTATTGATCCCTTGTAACTGATAAGCTACTTGCTCACATTGTTTTAATCAGCATCAGGGGCTTCTGATGAAGGCCCCAGATGGGAGGAGGAGCATGGTGCACACTGCATAGGGCTAGCCCCCAATGGAGCTTACCCCCCAGCACGCAGAGCTGGATCTCCCCAGGGAGCCAAGAACCACACCACGACGCTCCCTCCCCGACCGGGAGCAGCCAGGGCAACTGCAACCAGCAAGTAGGGAGGCATTAAGAAAAATCCTACTTTGTCGAGTTTTAAAACATTCTCCTGGATTTGTCGAGTTTTAAAACATTCTCCTGGATTGAAGAGGCGCTGGTAAGTGTTGTCATGGCAGGAGATATTTATTGCTGTCTCAGGAAATGTTTCATTATTCTTTGGTAAGTGGTGGCAGTGAATTTCAGCCTGTCTGCCCGGCCATAAAGTGGACTGTCGGGCAGATTATTTCCGGCAGCCAGACTCTGCCGAGGAATGAAGTGTCACCTCCCAGGTCTGAGGCCCACTGTGTCTGCGAAAGGCTGCCTGGCCTCTGCCCGCCCCAGCTCTGCAGCAAGGAAGGAGACCCAGATCCCACGTACCCCGTGGGGAGAGGGCAGGTAGCCAGGTTGGCTGCAAAACTGGGATCTGGTTTGCTCTTGATGTATTTGCAATAGAGGGGAAACACCACGAACGTCTTCAGCATGCTCTTTAAATACTCACAGTAAAAATAATAATTGAACTGAGTTCCACGCTTGGCCAAATGAAGCCATTTCAGAGATGGCATTTGGGAGTGCACCAGTCTGCTCAGAAGCCTCCGAAATGACCTCAGCAGGTCTGGATGGAGGTGGAAAATGCAGAAAACCAAAGCCACCAGCTGGATGGGACCATCGGTTTTTGCCAGTGGCACAGGGCAGGTCCTAGCAAGCCACCAGTGAAGCTCCTCTTGTTTGCCAAATGATGCAGCCACCCTACACCAGGATGGGGAAAAATAACCATTTCATCACAAACAGCACCACTTTTATTCTGTGAAAATCTCTAAGCACTTTCCCAGTCTATGTAAGCTTTCAGCACCTATAATTTCCCACAGCAGCTCCTGCTTTTTAACTGGGTACTGGGTAAAGGGTTTGCCTTTACCTCTCTTGGAACGTCTCTAGATGTTCCCTACTCCTGATGCTGAGTGTTTCTTGTACTGAACAATCTTTGTCAAATAACTGTTCTGCTCCACGATACACACGACTTCATATCTGGCCCTGCCTTTATCAATTCTTGCCTTCAGTGGATAATTTTCTAGGCTTCTTCCCAACTACTTTTTTGGCATGGGAAAACCAGACCTCCTGACAAATTATTCAAGGTGGGATATACCAGGCATTCATTAAGCAGCATAGTAACATTCCTCATTTCACTCTCTTACCTCCCTGTAATTCCTATCATTATATTTGTTTTTTGGACTGCTATGGATCATGAACTGTCATTTTGATAGATATTTCTAGCATAACTCTCCGATCTCCTTCCTGAGCAATAATAGCCAGTTCAGAGTCCATCACTGTACATGTAAAGTTAGAATGATTTTTCCCCTGTGCATTGTTTTTCATTTAGCAGCCTTGAATTTCATCTGCCGTTTTATTACCCGCTCACTAAGTATCATAAGGTCCTTTTCCCATTCTTGGAGGTTGGCTGTATTTTAATCTTTTTGGTATTAACTCAGCACTGCTAGCAAACATTGTTATTTCATTTTTTTTTCCTGGACCCACTTGGACTCCCCAGATTCAGGGAGATGCAGCCGGATTGATGCACAATGAAATGCGTGTTGATGCTATATCATCAGCAAGTGTATAAGCATTTTCTCAAGGCAGCATCTTCCACAGAGGAGCAAGGTGCAGGTGGGAAACAGTCCCATCTACCTCCATACAGGTTGGCTTCTTAGATAATAAGGTTGTTGAATTTTAACGTAGGTACCATAAGCTGAAATAAGAAAAGGCCTCTCTAAAATACATATCCTTTTCCATTGCACGTAAAGTCTTCTCTGGAGTTGTGCCTGTGGTATTTACCAGATCCTCCATGCAAGTGGGTGCTTTCAGACTCTGAGGAAAGCAAGAGGGAAGAGGGTTTTAGTTTCCCACCCTAAAGAGAGAAAGTTGTTGGGGTGAATGGAACGTAGCTGGGAGCAAATAGAGACCGAGAATTAAAATGGTTTCTCAGCAAGGAGGTGTTGGGGCTTTGTAGCTGCTGTTTGAATGTCTGGCTCCTTGTCACCCAAAATCATGTTTGGCTGGGTTTTTTCTTTTTGAAGTATATCCAGTGGCAATGAATTCTTTAAAGTGTCAGCCCTCAGCAGGAAAAGGCTGTCCCTGCTAGCACATCTGGAATAAGCATTCCAGATGTGCTCCAGCTGGTACCCAGCCTGCCCGATGAGGGCTCCTGGCTCTTGCTGTAGGTACGAACAGAGAAAGGTTCTTTCTGGCCTGTGGCAGAGCATCCACCTGCACGTCCCAGCAGGAACAGAGCACAGAAGGGACTGCGTGACAGTTGTGTATGCAGGGCAAATAGAAAATGAAGCACCAAAGGCTCTACCTTCGGTTATGGACATGCCAAGCTCTCCCGTTCCCTAGTTTTCAGATAGTTGTTTTCTAAACCTTTTTAGCCAACAGGCCATGGACACCTTGCAAAACCGCACATTAACATGAGTCATGGACACTCCATTAGCCATTCCTCAAAGCCAGGTGGTAGAAAATAGTTTATTAACTGCTAAAGAATGGTTTCCTTCTATAATGAACCTTTCTCCAGTATTGAAGAAAAGCCATGCCTTACTTTCCTTTTCTAATAAATGGCTTCTTTAGAGTTTGATTAACTTCTCCCTGCTCTTCTTTTGTGGCAAAGTGTCACCCTGACCACGAGACAAACTCTGTTTGTTCCCTTATCTGGGAGAGCGTTGGCCTGTCAGATAAACTGCTCTGCCTGATTTGCTGGGGCTTTTCTCTTCCCACTTTGCATATTCCAGGGAAGAAAGCAGTAATAACACTAAGTGATGGATACCTCCCGCCATGGAACTGGGAACGAGCACAAACTTCAATACAGCATAGACCATGCTCCTGCAGCGCTGCTGGAGCTGGGAATAAGGACCTGGTTCATAGACCCACCAGGAGCTGAGTCAAGCCCTCTGTGTGCTCCTTTGTTTCCTTGGGCTTGAAAACAAAACTGGAGGAAACAATTTTTGCCCTTCCAGGAGTTCAGGATTTTGTGCTTTCAACAGTGCGTCTCTCTCCCCACTTGTGTGTGTATATATATAGCTCAAAATCAATACAAGTGAGATTAGGTCACTGTATTACCGAGAAGCGTGCTTCTGATAGCAGATAAAACCAAACAGCTCCTGCTCCTTTTCACTTGCTGACGTGCTCCAAGACCAGCTATGTGTGCCAACACAGTGACACAGCCTGGAGAAAGCAAGGGTTGTTCTCTTCTGCCCTTACAAAAAGGATGCAGAGGCTGAATTTGGGCCAAGTCAAGAGGGACCATCACAACCTTCCGCTGTGGCTTTTCAGCTAAGCTTACAGCCCCAGGAGACATCATGGAGCAGAAGATGGAAGCAGTAGCTCCCACCTTGGGGTCCTCCATCTGGAAGGAGGTAGGAGCCCATGAGTACTACCTGGAGAGATGGGTGGCCTTTCCATGCAATGCCTGGGCCCCTTCTTAGGAAAAGATGATGTATTTGGTGCAGCTTTGGGGCCCTAGCAGTAGCCTTTAAGTAAAGATTTAAGTAGCTTTAAGTAAAGATGTCCCAGGGCCAGCCTCGTTATTCAATAGAGACAGACTGGACTGCAGCTTCTGAATGATAAGGGTTAATTAACTGTGCCAGACTGACAGCAGTAAGGGGGGTTTGTGTGCTGAAGCTTTCAGACCAGACACCAATGCAGTAATGGTCTCCAGCACACAGACAGTCTCAGGGGACTTGTCCTTCCTACCCAAACAAAATTAATTAATGGTGGCAATAAATAAACCAATCCAGGCAAATGAGAGCATCTGAGCCGCTCTGGAGAGGCTGTTGCAGGCACACAGTGGGAGGTAGCTTGTGTGGGAGCAGGACTCGCGTCAGGGTGATGGACACCCCATAGCCAAACACTTGCAAACATGGGTGCCAGCAGAGCAGCAAGGCACCCCAGGAAGCAGCTCTGGACACACAGTACATTTCAGCAACACCAGCACCGAGGTGGTACCACCATGTCGTGTTAGGACCAGCTCCTCCTCATCATGCTGTTCACGTGGAAGGCAGCTAGCTGAGATACACGCCTGTAAATTTGGGTGGATGAACCACTCTACCATGCTATTGGTTTGGGCTGAAATTTTAGCTGGCAGTGCCCATGGGTTGGAGGGAGACTGCTGGACTTACTGACTGCACAGCATCCTGTCAGTGCCTGCCGCTATGGGTGGGAAAGCGATTTTTTGGCTGCTCTGCCAGGTGGCCCTTGTCCTTGTTATCCAGCAGCATGCACCCTCTGTAATTTATACCTGGGGGAAGAGGGCTGGTTAGCTAAGTTTTCCTGTGAATATCATAGAAGAAAAATACAGAAAGGAGAGCTTTTCCTAATGCACATCTGATGAAGGAATAAAGCTGCTACACGAAGGGAGGGCTATCTGTCATTGCCAGGGAAGAGCTAACACTCACATTTTTTTAACACACTGGGTGAAACCGGGCTGTGGTGGGAGCATGGACATCCCAAGCAAAGGACAGTGGCCATGGCTGATCATTTATTCCCCTCTTCTATGCTCAGCGCAAGCTCTGCCACCGCGTGCAGTCCAAACTCAAAAGACTCTGTCCTCTGCAGACGCGGTTCTATTTGGTCTGCCCTAGTCCTGCCTTAAAGACCCAGGCAAAAGCAGGTCCCTTTAATCCAACTGTTTTATCCCGCCCCCTACACCCTTGGGGGCATAAATAAAAACACAGGGCATGGTTGATACTGATCAAATGAATCCATCACAGGCAAGTTCCTGCATGCTTATACAATTGATAAACAGGACCTTGCACGCCCCTGTGCTTGTCCCGTCCCTGCTCTCCCTTTCTGCCAGGGGTGCAGGGTCCTGCCCAGGCACGAGGTGGCAGCACAGCCAGATTAGCAGCCGGTATCTCCTCGGATCCCCACCTTGAGGTCTAATCACCAGCCTCTCATATCTCAAGCAGTTCTTAGGTACTCCTAATTGGCTCTTGACAAAGTGCCTGCCACATGTTGGTCAATACCAATTAGCATACTTATTAAATACACGTATTTGTTGGCAGCAGTGATCTAATTACCTCACAAGTGCATCAGGGAGAGGGCCTGCAAAGGGTGCCGCGGCCAAGAATAAGCTTCTTCAAGTGGTTTATGTGCAAACTGCGAGGCATTCAACCCTGCCGAGCAGCAGGTTGCAATGGGAGGCAGAAAAAGAGGCTGCACCAGACCTCTACTTTATAGTCCACATTGGGCTTGGGACCTGCATCTTCAAGGGGCTGACAAACCTTGCAGGGAGAGTTAATGGGGGGACACCATCCGCACAGCCCCGATTCTACCCATCCTCAAGGGATGTTGCCAAAAGGGGATCTCAGCTTCCCTCGGTCCTCCATGCACTTCCACAGCCTTGCTCTGGGTCTTCAGTTGAGCATTGTCATATCCTCTAGGTCACATCACTCTGTTCCCTGTACAGAACCCATTGGGAAATACAGGTGAGCTTGCAAAGCACACAGCCTGAGGAGCTCTCAGCTCCCACTGCCTGCCACTTCCAGGGTAACACGACTCATTCAGATATTTTGGGTTTTCCTTCTGCAGAATTAATTACCTGGGAGCCAGGGAACAGGAGTAATGAGAGAGGCTGAGACACCTCAAATTACATTTACCAAGCTACACGAGGCTGCTGCTTTTTATTTCTTTCCCTTTTTTGCATGTTGTACCACAGGCTGAGCCTAGCCAGTGGGTACCGCTGTTATCAGACAGTAGACAGAGTGGAGAGTTGGTACGACTTTCATGCCTGGGAACCAAAACAGACCCTGTGCAGTTTTAATTTAATGCTCATGAAAGTCTCCAATTCTGATTTTTTTTTTTTTTCTTATCATTGGAACTGGTATAACAGAGCATGGCTGGGGGAAGTTTCTCTCCCTTTTACATCAGGGCTGGCATGGAGGGACTCTTCCCTCTTCAAGGGAGAAGGAAACTCTTCTGGATGATGGAGAAGATTTCATTTTTGCATTTTCACATGGGAAAATGAGTGAGGATAGAGGGTGCTGGGTGCTACAACAGACCCAACCCAGAGCAGAGCAAGGTGCTGGGGGAAAGAGGGAGGAGATGCCATGGTCCTGTTGCAAGCCAGCAACCAGCTCTACTCACCATTTCTCCATTCCTGTCCATCGTTGACATTTTTGTTCCCTCCACTTTCCTTAAATTCTCCATCCTCTGAAAAGCTGAGAAGCAGCATCAGGCCCTCCAGCACACTCCTTGCTCTGACGGGCTGCGTCACTCTGCTGTAGCTTGAGATGGCCTAGGATGGATGGGGCACGTCTAAGTCTTCCTCACTGTTGAGCCTACTACATATCAAATAGAAGCAGCATGCCCAGTAACTAATCTTTCATGCGTGCCTATTAAGCAAAAAATTAAAAGAAAATTACATGTGGAAGTCAGCAGCAAGTAGGAGGGGATGGGTTGTAATTATATGGCTATTAATTGGTGTAAAGTTCCAGTTTAATGCTCTCTGGCCCATGCTGATATTTCCTAGGGAAATTTTCTCTCTTAGTTTTGGATGAGAACTGGGATTCTCTCTGGAAGCTCTGAATCTGCCCACAGAGGTGACTTTCAGCTTCAGTCCCCCAGCAGGTTTTTGTTTTCATGCACTGACAGGCAAAAAAAAAAGGGTCGCTTTTGACATGGCTTCATCTGCCTGAGGTGGAGGGTGGGGAGAGCCAAGTTTTGCCACAAGAGGATCATAAGCAAATTACGATGCTTTTAAGATTAAGCCCATGTGGAAGTATTTGTTCCAAATACAAAATTCAGGAATAGAAAGCTCAAAAGATTGTTCCCATATATCCCCTACAGCTTCCACCAGCCTTGGGAATTCCCTAGTGGAAGGTGGGGACCTCCTGGTCAAGTGGCTGTTCTTCAGAAACTGACAATTAAACAGAACCAAAATGTTTTGAGCAGTGAACATCCATCAAACCCCATGGAGGATTTAAAGGAAAGGTTTACAGTTTCCTGCCAACTTACCTGGCAAGGGACCAGGCAACCCAGATGCCTGGACCATGATGCTCCTGTCACACAGGATACGGCTCTGCCACAGAAGACGGGGAAGCTGCAGATGCTTGCTCTTAAACAAAGTACATGGGTATTCACAGGTCTACACCACGAAGTAGGAAGCATGGTCTTTACTTCTAAGGAGTCCCACGGGCATCTGGAAGACACTGGAGCAACACGCAAATCTGCTGTGCTATTACTATTTAGGAGGGCGAAGGGAGGAAGTGAAAGTTTTGAGGTTTTTCTTTGCTAAAACAAGATATTTCCATGGATAAATCAAGACGCTCTCAATTGTGCATCAGATGAGAATGATAATTTCCTCTGACAGTCAGAGGTTTCCTTCCAGGGGGAAAGCCAGATCTGCCCTGCTCCAGCCAACATATGTGGCCTCTGAGCCTCTCTGGCCAGGACCGCAGCAGGAGCTGATTTTGCTAAGAGACCCAAAGATTTACCTTTAAGCTGCAGACCTATCTCCCTTATTTCCCAAGCAGAAGAAAAGCACTCACTAAAGTGAGTTCGGGGGGAAGGGAATTTTATTCAGTCCACAGCTTGGAAGTTCAGAGCAAGGGACTCTCCCTTCATGCCATGGCTCTCCATGGACAGCGTTAATGTGGAACTACACACCTTTTGAAATGAAAGGCTTCCACTATGGTAAGTTTTCAAACATTTCAAATCCATAATATTAAAAAAAACGAACAAATAAAAAAAATTTGGTTTTCTCTCTGTCTGTCCCTGTCATTTCTGAATCCTTTAGAGCAAACTTCTCTGTGCTAGAACCAAGACTAGGAAGCTTCACAGTCACCTGGCTTCAGCAGTCAGAGGCATAAAAAAAACAGTTTATGAAACTTTAGGCAAAATCCCCAGCTATGGAGGCTCAGCATATTGCTCTGGAAAAAGACTTCTCTTTTGCCGTGCACACCTAACCCAGAGGAGATAGTCCCACAGCATAAGAACTTCAACATGTGGTCACTGAACCCACTTACTAAGCAAAGATATAGCTTTTCAAAATTTTTTTAACCCACATCTAGGATTTCTAGTTGCTTCCTCTGTATGGCTTTGTTCCTCAGAAAGTGTCTATCATCCCAGGCAAAGAGCGCTGTGTGCCGGAGATGGGGTCAGCACCAGGAGCTGAGACTAGTCCCACCATCAGAGCTACCAACATCTTCCAGCAGCTTCTGCCTGCTGCAGACAGCTATATGCACCCAGAACTGGGATTTACCAGCAGACTCGGAGCCTACCAGCTCTGAAAACACCCGGAATCCTCTGCCTCCGAAGGTGCGCAGGCATCTGCTGCTGAACAGACGGCAGGAGCAGAGGACGGTTGTGATGGGAGGGTGAGAGGGGGAATACAGCAACTGTACAGACTTTGAGTAGAAAAATGCCACAGGGCTCTCCGTGCAGAGAAAAAAGTCCCCCCAGCAGCCAGGGCCGACTCACAGCCCTCCTTTGCCCCGTCAGAAGTGACATGGTAGCACCGCCACAGCTTTAATCAACCAGGCAGCTGCTGAGCTGGAAGAGAGTCCATGTAAAATCAATGTGCCGTTAGAGGAACCACCGAGGGCTGCCAGTCAATACGCTGAAAAGACACTGCTGCCCGCAACAACCCAAACCAGCAACCTGCTGTTATTGACAGAAGAAGTGGCAGGCTTTAAAAAACAGCATCTTGTTCCCTCCCTCCCTCGCGAGTAAATTAACCCCAAATCTCTTTGTTTATGCTCGCCCCTAATAAGCTCTCATGGCTCACAGAAATGGTATTCCAGGCTCTTTCCTGAGCAGGCAAGAGCCTTTGTTCCCTTTCATCTTGGGAAAAGAAAGGGTTTAGATAATCTCAGAATGCCAGAAAGCAATTTATTTTGACCTAGACTGTTTCTGCAATGTCATCTCTTGGCTTCAGCATGGGGAAAGCTTTGTTAGCCAGCACTCGTCCAATGCACCCGCACTCGGATGGGTCTTCATGTCCTGGGCACTGCGCCGGAGCGGCGGTGACCAGTCAGTCCCTGCAGCACTGGAAGCAGACCGAAGCATCTTGACCCCAGATGAGGGGCAAAACTATGGCACATAGCTGCTTGGCACCGAAGCAATGCCCTCCAAAGGTCTCAGCTGCAGGAAAGCCAGATACACCAGCCCAGGATATTGCACACCCCAAATCCCCAATTGCCGACATGGAAGAGACTCAGGGAGGGACCCTGTCCTGTCCCCCTTGTGCAGAGCAGCACCATCGCTACGCTGCTGATACAGAAGGAGCATTCGGTCCTTCCCCCTCCCTAGGAAGAGGAGATTCGCAGCAATGGATTCTCACTGCCCTTCCTTACTGTTCCTAGACCCCTGGGTGAGCTCAGGTCTTTGCCTTCAAGATATTTTTGGCAGTCTTAAGCCTGGAAACTTTCTGTAGAAAGGAAAAGCAAAAGCAGAGAACATCAGAGCCATGCAGCTAATAGCAGAAAACAACACCAGATTCTGCAAGACTCTCTCAAGAACAGCAAGAGCTGGCAGTACAGTGCTCAGCAGACAAGAGTGCATTTCCCTTCCACCTCCACCATTCTGGCTCCATCACCCACTAGAAACCACCTATCAAGATGGCATGGACTGTGGTGCAAACATACTGAGCTATCAGAGATCCAAGAGCAGTTTCACTGTGAACCAGGCCAGGAACGCAGCCCCACCAAAAAGCAGCGGTCAGTGGTGTGAGTCCCCTTTTGCCGGACCTCCCCATAATTCCCCCATTGCACAGCGCAGACTTTTAGCTCTGCCCCATCCAGGCTGCTCAGGGATTGCAATAACTCATCTCTCTGTCAACAGGGCATATTTTTATATCTCTTTCTCCCTGCAGGCAGGCAGGAGCCTCCTCTGCTCTTTCCAGTCAGATTCTTTTTTTTATTTTTATTATTATTGTTATTTTCCTCTAGATGAGGACTTTAAATCCCAAGTTCTCCTGCTTCCTTTTGGGGTGGGGGAATGACAGTTGAGCAGCAACCCCCAAGAAGACTTGGAAGTGCTTGTTGCAGGCAGTCAGAAAGAGCTGAAAGTTTGTGCATCCAAACTTTTGATGCAGAGCATAAAGCAAGGCTTGTCTTTCCTTTCCCTTTCCACCCCCAAAGTTACATAAAAATAAAACCAGGCTCTTTCATTCTCTTGGCAGCCAGCAGCAGGTCCTGTAGAGCAACCTTGTATCCCAAGAATCTTCCACTGTGCTGGGAAAAGAGAGGAGGAGTGCAGACCGTTCCCTGGCTGGCTCCCACTGAGCCTTATTTCACTCTGTGTACTTCCCAGCAGGACGTTGATGTGGACAGGCATCTGGAAAGCCTGCAAGAGTTCCATCAATGCTTTGTTTTGTTCTATACTTTCCACGCTCGGGGTATTATTAACATGCTGGTTTGGTTGTGCAACAGCACAGCAAACAGCATTGGGCTGCTTTGAAGAGGGAGGAGATGGGCCACCGCGGGCCAGTCGCTGCCACTAAAGACCTACTGAAATCCCTGCGGTTCCTGCAATCACTGAAGGCCCATGCTGGATATATTACAGTAAGTCAGCAGAAAGCAAATAAACAGGCAGACAGGATAAACAGGCTCCACAGCCTACTGTTCCCCCAGAAAAGTATGATTTTTTTTTTCCTCTAATGCCCATCACTTTGTTAGCAAGTCTGTGTGGACAAGGGCATCTTTTGTCTCCCAGGCTTGCAGACGCAATGCACTGATAAACAAAGTGCTTGCTGAGCCACAGGTCCCACAGAGAGCCAACTTTACTCAAGATGAAAAGCCTCAAGCCTTAGTCACACAGATCAGCCACCCTGCCTGCCAGGTGGCTTTACCCCTCTCTGCAGCCCGGCTGCTAAAGCCCGGCCACCTTCAGACCCCTACAGCCTGCACCGCAGGGAGCCCGCACGGCCGATGTCACATGTCCCGGGGTGACTAAGCTCACACATCACAAAACAACATGCAAGCCCTGCGCCCATATTTTGCTCAGCGCAAAGGAGATCTGGCCACCTATTCTTGTGCAGAAAATGTGCTGGAGAGATGTCCTGAGACCCCTGAGATAAAAAGCACAAGGGTAGAGGAGGTCTTACTTGGGGATGATGGCTTCTTTCCCCTTGAAAGACCTGTCTGAAGTAATTAAAGCCCTTCTTTCTAAGCCGCTTGGTATCTTAATTGATTTTCTGCACTGGCTGCCCACAGTCTAGTCATTCAAATCCGACATTTATCTTGCAAGCCTCAAATGAGTGGCAAGGCAAAGCCTGCCCTTTCCCATGAGTCCATTGTGGTTGGGACTGGTTTGCACTGGGCATGCTGTTGGTCAGGCCACCTGGATACAGAGCCAATGCCCTGATCTCCACTGCATAGCATCTTGGGGCAAGAAGAGCTTCCCATCATGATCTTGTAACTGTTTTTTTCTCCTGGGGACTTTCCATGGGCTTTCCAGTTTTCACAGGAGAAGAGGAGTTTATCAATTCTGCATGGTCAGATTCTTGTCAAGAGAAAATTGGGAACATGGAATCAGGGACTGCTGTTTTCAAATTAACTCCTGTTTTCCCCCTTCTGGTTTGAGATGCTGTCAGTACCTAGAGAAGGAAATTCAGCAATGCAAATATCACCACAGCAAAAGGCATTTCTCCAGTCAAGTGAGCTGAAGAGCGAGATGTTGTTTTGAAACAGATCCGCTCTCAGTAGGTGGCTCCTCATGCTGAAGTTTCATTAAAGGAGCAAAGGTCCTTCTTGTTCATACTCTTCCAAGAGCAGATTTACTTTCCAGTGATGTATTTTCATACTTCCTCCATCTCTCCCTTCCCTCTTCTTTATTCCTTGGGGAACTGTCAGCTGCTAGGATGTCTGTCAACACTGGTCACTGTGGCCAGTTGTTTTTGAAACAACAACATTCCTGGTTCATTTAATTTAGCTTTTAAAACTCACACTGATCCCGGCAGGAGGTTTGATCAAAATGATGAACGACTACCTGCTGCCTCCCTCGCCTGCTGTGTGAGGAGAGCCGCGGCAGCACGAGCACACCTCAATCCTGCAAACCCTTCTGTGGAAGCTGCAAGAAGCACGGGACCCCAGGCAGGACCACCAGCCTCTCAGCACTGCCCGTGTCCACTTACACATGCCAATGAGTTACCTGTAAAATGCCCCATCTTTAAAAGAAACCAAATGAAAACCTGGCTGAGTGTTGAGGTATCAGCGGGAGGTGAGGGAGGCTGGGAATACAGCTTGCACTGAAATCCAGGAGGACTGGAGAAGCTGCTTAATAAAATCTTAAGTCCACCCCAAACTATTGCTGGCGAAGTAAAGATCTGGGACCTACTGGGTAGCTTTGGGCTTCGTGACACCCCCCCCCCCC
>Ga0065711_1030512_pt1 | contig 32280 bp, 22 predicted proteins | sample Hoacrofraction12_FD_59098 | JGI IMG/M metagenome (GOLD analysis project Ga0065711, IMG submission 59098) | Hoatzin crop microbial communities from Cojedes, Venezuela - Epithelial fraction 12 v2 (version 2) | ecosystem: Host-associated > Birds > Digestive system > Esophagus > Crop | place...
GGGACCTAATAAATGCTTATAAATATCTGAAGGGTGGGTGTCAGGAGGATGGGGCCAAACTCTTTTCAGTGGTGCCCAGTGACAGGACAAGGGGCAACGGGCACAAACTGAAGCAGAGGAAGTTCCGTCTGAACATGAGGAAGAATTTCTTCCCTCTGAGGGTGACGGAGCCCTGGAACAGGCTGCCCAAGGAAGTTGTGGAGTCTCCTTCTCTGGAGATATTCAAGACCCGCCTGGACAATGTCCTGTGCAGCCTGCTGTAGGTGACCCTGCTTCGGCAGGAGGGTTGGACGAGGTGACCCACAGAGGTCCCTTCCAACACCTACCATTCTGTGATTCTGTGATTCTGTGTTTCAGGACAAATTGCTAAATTGATAAAGTAAATTTTTTTCTTCTCATGTTTCTCCATAATAGGGTTAGATATCTTTCTGTGATCTCTGCTTCACTTAAGCAACTCAGGCTCAATGTTGACATAAATTTATCCTGTGTCTATAGGGGAAATCAGATAGCAGCAATAAAAAGTCACTTCTACCATTCAAAAGTGTTGATGTTATGATACAAATAAGAGTGAAATTAATGTGGAAGCTGTTATAATGTTACAGAAATCTGAAGGAGTCTCATCTTCAGCCTGGAATAACATCACATAGCTTAAATAGAGGGTGTGCTATCTTCCATCCAGGTTTCATGACTTTGTCCTTGCAGACAAGATGACATTAGTCCCACTCTTCTCTAAAGTGGGATCGAGGCATACTCAGGCAGTCCCTGCTGATATCCATTTACCATGGTCTCAAAGGCTGTGGGACAAGATTCCACGACCTCCCTTTATATCCAGAATTTGTGATTCTGGGTCTTGTAATTCAACTTGCCCTCCAAATAGATAACCTAAACCCTTCCTGCTGCAGATTGAACAATTTTTTTACCTGTACTATGCTCAGTGCCACTGGGGAACAATGGTTGCCCTCATCTCTCAGACAACCTTTTACGCATGGGAGGAAAGCTTGGTTGTGCTCAATGAGCCACCTCCTTTCTAGGTTAAACAAATCTCATTTCTGAAACCTTCCCTTGCAGGTCATGTTTCCTACAAACATATCTCTTCAATTTGTCTATGTCCCTTTTGCTAGCAAGCTCCCATCTGTTAGGTGTTTATGTCTTTGTATTCCTGAGTATATATTTCTATGCTTGCCTGGGCTTAACATCAGTTCTTTGGATTTCTAACCATTTCTGCAGTTTACCAAGAAAACACAAATCCTGATCTTTTCTGTAGCTTCTGAAAACTCTCGAGATAGCACCATGAGGTGATTCTATATAGGTACTGCCCAGTCTGTCATTGAGTGGTTTTCAACTGTGGGGACATCTCTGCCATACTGCACACTGCAGATCCCCCTACTACATCTTCAGGCTGTTTATAGTGCTTCTTTGAGTATTTTTTACACGTAGTCCTGCCCCTGCTTTTCATTGATCATACCCAGGCCTCAAGCTCTGTTTGCTGATAAGAATGACTTCAAGGAATGTGCTACAAACCTTAGAACAGTTTTGTTCTACCAGATTTTCATGTTCCCTCCATCCATTATACTAACTGGCATTAAGGGGAATTAGATTGATATGACATGATTTGTTCTTCACAAACTGATGTTTCACCTTTTTATTCCCTGACCTGCTTACAAATGTTTTGGTGAATAAAGTGTTCCAGTGTGTTTCTAGGCTTCAAAGTGAAACTGGGACTGGTTTGCAATCACCTGGCTTGTCTTTTTATTAGAATAACTCCTATGCTTGCCCTGCTGCAATGCCCACACATTCTCTTGCACTCTCAGATGCAATTTCACAAAGGAAGTCCTGTGAGACTCAGAACCACATAAATGTCCAGCTTCATATCTTCCCCCAGCCAAAGCCAGAGCTCACAGTGTTCTGACACACAGCAGTGATCTCCCTTCATCCTTCACCCAAAAGCTTGTTCCACCAACCTGCTCCATCTGTCTGTCTTGGGCCATGGGTTGGGATGGTCACCTTCTCTCCAGGGGTGGTTTGACATGGGAATCTGCTTTCTCCTATCTGTTTCTCCTCCTCCATGACATGAGCTCTCTGGCTGCATAGTCCTGGACATTATCCACTCATGCACCCTCATCCATCTGTCAAGGACCATAGGCAAGCATGCCAAATGGGCACTGGAGTACTAAAATGAGCTGGACTACCACCCTCTATCACAGCAGTGGAACAAGGGGACTTTCAGAAAAAAAAAAAGAAAGGCAGAAAGTTTAAAATAGATCAAAGAAAATGTATTCTTTACAGAGTGTTATCACATGATATCAATGTGATGGGATGGAGGTTGGATGTCTTATCCCAGTCCTGTTCCTCCTGGAGACCAAGAGAGATATTCCTCATGAAGACCAAGATCCTAGAAGGATTAAAATGCTGCAAGTCTTTAACAATCTTCTGTTGAAATGCTGCAAACGTTACCAGCTAAGGCCAGAAACTAAGAGGCCTCAGATGAGGTGCGAACAGTAGCACTCCTAGAAGATTTAAAGGGGAAAGAAATGGGACTATTTTAAACCACCAGATCTTAGTTAATATTTCCCCAGTGGAAAAACAGCAACTGTCAGATGAGGATCAATAACGTCTTATAAAGCACCTCACATTATTTTCTGAAACAAGGTGGACATACTTTTAGGTGGACAGGGAATAAATATAGAACGATTACAAAACCCAAAAAACTGATGGCGTAGGTAAATTTCTAATTAATGAACAAGGAAGAAAGATCTCTGAATGATTCACAATTCTTTGCATCAATCGTCAAAACATTGCTTCCTATTAACATCCCAATCAGGATACAGAAATAATTGCATGAGTGGCCTAATCAGAGTAGCACTGACTTTTTCTTTATAGTCTGTTGAGTCCTCTTTTTATTATCCTGCTCAGCTCTGGGTTTACAGGCTGGAACCAGTTTTTTCTTGCTTTTCTGAAATCAGTTTCTTTTAGCTGTGCTGCTTCTTCAGTATGCAGACCCAAAAGGAAGCAGCAGCAATGGTGCTGTGAGAAATGTAAAGAAGAAACATCAGAGAAGGAAACATCTGATTGTGATCTTGTCTAGTAGTAGTTTACAGGCTGCTTTCCTAGAAGTAGATGGTACAGATGCTCAGAGCAAAGGGTACGGCTTCTGAGGCCTCCAGAAATTCTTACCAAAAATGTATGAATAAAGGATTTTGGGTAGGAGGGGGTGGATAAGCCAAATTATTTTAAGAATTACCTTCAGCTGATCTGAAACAAAACTTTCAGTGCTTTCTGTCAATGATATAAAAGGAAGTGAAATGAAAAAGTGCTTGGCTGCTCAACCGACAAGCATGCAGTTTGAGCAGGAGGAAACTTTTTAGTGTATTTAGACTAAATAACTGAATGCTAAATTTAATAATAGTCACAAAAAATGTATCTGAGTCCAGTCTGAGGGGAAAACGCTGTCTGAAAATGAAAAAGAACAACAACAACAAATTAAAATGCATTAAAACTATGATTTCCCAAATTGAATCTAAGCCCGTGAGCAGTCCTGTGGGGCTGCCTGGTTTTGACGAATCTGAAGGCATTTTGCCCAGCCCTTGTTCTTTGTTCAAACTCTTTCATGCTCTGGCTCTCGGTTTCCTTGCTGGTTTCCTCAGCTCGCTCACCGTGTCACAGCTCTCTCACTGTCTCTACCCTCTCCCAGGGACACTTCTTGCAGAAGGAGCTGCATTGTTTGCAGGCAAATCAGGTGTTGGAGCTTTTACTAGACGTGACTTCCTCTTGAACACAAAACTGCACTTCCAGCAATACATCACTGCCATTGTACAGGTTGGTTTGCAAAGAATTTTCTGAGGTCAGCATCCTTCGCTGCGCATGGCCAGACCTTCAGTTATTACCTAGCTTATTATAAGGGAAATGCACAGCTGGCTGTGGGGGTTGTTGGATATTGTGTCTGTGCTGCTGGGAACAGCTTTGGCCCTTTGGTGAATAGTAAGGAGATTTGTAGGGGCAGGAGGAGCTCTCCTGGAGAAAGAAAATGACGTATTCCTTCTTCTCAGCTGACTGAATGGTGGCTGGGCATTTTCTTTTTCAGCTGGTGCAAGGTGGAGCAACCTCCTTGCTCTTGTGTTCTCCACCTGAAGGTAGTTTGACCCATTTCTAGGGAAAAAGTAAAGGTGCAGCGGATGCATTTGACTGTGTGGGCAGTGGTACCAAGGCTGTTTCAATGATTCTGAAGTCTTGGCAGAGATCAGATGGTCACTAGCCCTGCTACCATGGGGACAGAGTATATGCCAAGAAGAAGATCTAGAAGGCACTTGGAGGTTGGGATCTCTCATGACCCAGGCATTTCTCTGCAGACAGCACAGTTTCCTCTCTACCCTGTGCATTGTAGTGAATTTATACAGGGAATAAATTTGTGTTTGGTCATCTAAATTGGCTAGGTGGGAGAGGAACTATGGTACAGTCCTGTGCTATGTTATTGCAGCATGTTTCCGTATGGTGTCATCAGGAACAGCAAAGCTAGTCCATGAGTAAAGGCTCAGCATAAATCTGGCAGCTGTTGCATGCGACTTTGAATTGCTGTAAATATCATTTCAGAGCTTCCCAATGCTGAAACCAAAAGAAGTACTTGCCAGAGGAGATAACTCCCAAAGAAATTTTCCTCATGGGCTAGAAGCTGAACTGATAGACAGCATTCAGTCCAACAAACCACCTTTTCTCCTTGTTCTCACTTTTTAAGCAGTAAGGGTTGTAGCAGGAGTAGAGGATGTCAGATGCTGTGGACTGGAGCTGAAACAGAGAGGATGTGTAAAGCTGGTAGAACGGGTAGAGAAAGGAAGAATGAGTTAGCCTTTTTCACTCATGTGGGTGGGAGAAAGGTAGGGCTATTAAACACCGTTCAGCTCCAAAGCAATGAAAAAAAATGTGTATGACAGGCTGTGAAACTTCCCGTGAATCTGACTCATTGTTTGAGCTAACCTTACCTTTCAGTGACTGGAGTGGCAATATACAGTCAGCTGGCAATGCATCGCCAGAAAGGGCAGCGAGGGAGCTGTATCACAAATGTTAATCTTACTATTAGGATATCTTACTTATCTGTGGTTGCAGAAACAATGCACTAAGCGTGCAGCAGCGAGAGTATCAGCCAGTCACAGTGCCATGTGTCCTACCTGTTTGCAATAGGAAGCCAAGGCCAGCTCTAACACAAAAATATCAGGGGTTGCTTATGATAGCAAGGTGCCACAACTGTTGAAATGGCCATGGGCTTGCAAACTACTTTGCCTATGCAAAAGCAGACTGGCAAAGCAAGGGCAAGAATGTACGAATGTTGCAGCCTCTGAGAAACACAGACAGTCCCTGTAGCTATGGGATCTGCAAGGCTAACCCCCAGGCTCTCCTTCCAGCCCCTCTCCCACCATGAAGAACTCTTTCTCCTTGGGGTTCCTGGGAAGAAGCTGTGTGTTGCCTCTGCAGATAAAAATCAAGAAAAGGAGTGTTTGCTAGCACATGAAGATGGTTATGATACCTTGGAGACAGGTCATCAGATCTTTCAGACCACGACAGCTCCCTCAAAGCCGAAGAGGTTGTGGCAGCTGAGCATGCATTCCTTGGGTTAGGTAAATTTTTACGTGGAGGGTTAGGGTGGAATCAAAAGGCAAGATGTGGATGAGGCCTGGTGGTGAGAGCATGCTGCAAAGCCTGTGCCATGGGATGCGTTCATACTAGGTAAGAGCTCTGGCTCAGCCTTGAGCAAGCCATGCTTTGAACAACGGAGGTCCTTCTCCTCTGTAGTGAGTGATTGTCTCTCCTCAGCCATTCCCAAGGAAAAGGGTGTAAGGTGTAAGTTCTGCAGCTCCTGCCTGTGTCCATGTAACATGGTTGCAGTCCATCCCTGCCACTAAACCCTTGCAGAGGTCAGAGGGTACCAGGCTGCTGACTGGAAATGTAGAAGGAGGTTCAAACTGCACTGATATGAAATGTGTCTGGTTTCTTTTACCTTGCATTGGTGACTTGTTTTTGTTTTGAATATAATTTGTTTTTTCTGTGACTTTTTAGAAAAACTCTAACCCCTCACATACAAGTGGGAGATGACTACCAAGAAGCACAACACAAGGGTGAAATTTATAAATTTGTGGTGTCGTAGGTAATGCCATATCCATATCTTTCATATGCAAACTCGTCTCCTCTTAAAGACAGCGACAAACCAAATTATTTCTCCATGGCTAGACTTTGGCCCTTGCTATTCAACCAAGAGCGGTGGGGAAATGCAGTCATTCTGCTTGCCCAGTCTGGATGATGTCTGTCTTGTAGGCGTCTCCTTCAGGGCTACTCCATGCAGGGTTGCCACATTCAGGTCTTGGTGGGTTTGGGACAGACTACATGGGATCTTGTCTGCATTATTTACCATACAGGCACCTGGCCGCTAGGAAGTGTGCTGAGACCACCATATGGATTTCATCTCCTCTACCAATCAACCTGGAGGAGCGCAGTCCTAAATTTTTTTGCTTTAGGCTCTGACTTGGGTTACTTTTGAAGTTGTACACCCCTTTCCTCCTCCCCTCCCTGCCCCACACATGCATCCTCTCTTTCCCTCCGAGGGAAGTGCTGCTGCATAACGCTGCGGGGAAGAAAACAGGGATGACTGACACCAGATTTATTTGAAGGGTGCTTTTAAGGCATCAGCCTAGGGACGCTGTGGGAAGTCTGGCCCCAGGAGGTGAGAGGTAGCTCAGGAGTCAGAAGAGGAAGGTGGTGCAGGGCCAGCCAAAGCCAGGTTAAGCCACCTCTTCTGTTCTTAGCTTTTAAAGTTTAAATCCTGCTGCTCTCGACTAATCTATCTTCTGCTTGTCAAATAGCTATTGATTTTACATCCAGGTAATATTATGTCTCAGTGCAACATATTTATATGCAGACACATAAAATAATAAGTAGATTAAAGAATAGCTAGACAGATACATGAATTGATATATCGTGCTTCCATATGGTACTGAACACTGGTGTACTATTATTTGAGTGAAAATCAAAAAACAACAAAACAGACAACACAGTTGCTGGAGGAAGCACTGTGTGTCTGCCTATCTATCTATCTACCTACCAACCTACCTGCCTTCCACCTTGTCATAAAGAGCCTCTTAAGCCCATAAGACATCTTGCTGCTTTGAGGGCAATTGCTTTAATATTGAATACATACAAAAGTGTTTTTTTGCCCCCTATATCAGAACCTCTGTGTTTAACACAGTGCCTGTTGAAATAAATGGGACTGGAATGAGCTTTAACCTTGGCTCTTTGTGAAGTTTCTGTCTAAGGCATATTTGAAGAATAGCAATAAAAGAATAGGTATATCTGTAGCAGATTTTTATTACTCTGTGTGACGGCTTGCATACCCAGATAGTACTTACAGATACCAGGTACAGGTCTCATAAGTAAAGATCCCCTGCCGGACTTCTTTATTACTCTTTAGATACAGTTATTCATCATGTATGTATGTCTATACAATCTATCTATATATCTCTACATTATATATATAGTATATATATTATAACTATAGATATCTATATTTCTATGTATTATAAATCTCTGTGTGTGTAGCATGTCTATGTGGTGTTTGTGCATTAGAAAGCTGTGTGAGTATATTTGGAAAAATCCTCTGTGTTGTCTAATGCAGACAGGCAGTCAAACATTCGGCAAGGATTCCAGGCGGTATGAAGGTAAGTTGAATGAAAATGTTTATGCGAATGTTCAAAGCTGGGGAAGTTTGAATCTTGTACAATACAATTAAAATGTGTATTTTAGTGATAACTGAATCAGAAATAAACACAAAGAAAGTATGAGAGAAGAAAGGAGGAAAAAATTACGCACTGCCGACATGCTCTGAATTAATTTGCTAGGTAGAAACCATGATGTCGATGTAGATACTGTATCTGCAGCTAGCTGCACAGTGAGAGGAATAACCTCTATCTAATACTCTGTTGATATGAAGGACTTTGACACAGTTTGAAAACAGGAGTGATATATTAGAGTTAAAAAAATGCATTTCTGCATTATAGGGTCCAAAGGAAATAATTTATGCTGCAGGCTTTTTTGTTCTGGTGACGATCATTTTATGAGAAATAGGGTTTGATTTCTAAACTTAGCCGTGCTGCCCACAAACGTACTTTCTGGGGATTAACAATTGATCTTTCCATTTCTCAGCTTTTCTTGGTTCTCTTCACATCTTTTGCTTCCCAATGTGTGTGTGTGTGTTTGTGTGTGAGCTCTGTAGCCAAATGCAGAATAGTCATCTGGCAGAAGCAGTAAGCCACTGGAATACAGACATATTTCTGTCTCCAAATCTTACCATGCCTTCAGTCTGAAGACCGAGGATGGCAGAAAGATTAAAGTTCAACATTAATTTCTGATGTCCATTGAAGGAATAAGGGAATTCCCTTTCTTTGGTGTTTTGAACCTGTAGAACTGATGTGGAAGGCTGAAGTCACTATGTAGGCAAAACATTTGCTGGTTTGAAAAGGGGGGTTGTCAGAGCAAAGATTTCAGAATTAGAAAGGCAGCTCAGAGGAGGGTTTGAGTGCATGCTGAAAGCGGTCCTTCATGATGCAACTAATATTCTTTGCAATTTAGAATGGGAACTTGCATATGCTTTGTCTCCCTCTGGCCCAAGCTCATTTCCCAGGTTTCTAGCAAGCCACCAATAAATCTTTCAGGTGAGCAAAACTGGTCGTGTAATTGCTGGTGAACTGCTGGACAGCTACTATTCCCAATTATCTAGTAACTGGTCATGTCTTTATGTATTTATTACCCCATCTTCTCTACTTCAGCCTACTTGTGCATCACATGCAGGATGGATGTTCATCTGGTGGGACTTTTGTCTGCTTGTCTCCAAAGGACATCTACTGTGTATATATTAGACACAATAGTAGGCTGTAGAGAACTTTGCTGGAGCTGGCTGCATGCAGCAGAACAGCTCTCATAAAAACCGCTTTTTTGAATTATCCTTCTGACCCAAATTCTCTTCTTCAAACTTTGAATTCTTACTGCAGGTGCTTAAATTGGCAGCATGGTGCATGGCGACGTTGTGTTTCCTCTATAGTCAACAGAGCTCAATAGTTAGCTGCTGAGGGTGATTCACGTTATCTCAGATGAATTATTCTGTGGTTATCACTATCTTACCTCAAGAGGAACTGCCTGCCTAAATTAGGTGATCCTGTCAGTGCCATAGGTGGGACAAACTGGTCCTGGGATTGACTGTATGTGATATCTCAACGGGTTTTGTTAGCACAGAAGGAGTACCTTTGCCATACCTCTGACGGCTTATTCATCGGGCCAGGCAAAAGCACCTGAAACAAGTGAGAGCATTTGTCATTCATGACTTCTTCATTCCCTTTTTTTAAAATTTTCACACCATCACGCAATTAGATGACACAGAAAATACCACTTGACTCAGATGGCAGATCAAACGCAACTGGCAAATAATCCAGTTGAGCAGGTAATGATCACCAATAAGTTGAAATCTGCTGACATAAACAACTGGGCCAAATTCTTTTAAATAACATATGCATTCTCAGAATGCAAGTGTGATTATAAAAAAAAGAACATTAATGGCTGCATAATTCTGTATTGGTGTATTATCTGAATTGATTCAGATCATTCAAATTATCACTAAGACTTTAAATGGCATATGCAGCCAACATGATCTCTGGGAACTAAATTTTGTAGCCAGTGACCACACAGTGGGCTGGGGAACGCACAGTCACATCCAGCCATTTTTGACTGCGTGAGCTGCTGGGTCACTGAATACCTGCCTGGGTCTGAGCAGGGTGTGGGTGGCCTTTGTTACAAATCTGGAGTGAGGCTTAATCATACAGCACATGCCTCCAGGCAGGCACTTTTTCAGCAAATAAGCACCTATAAAGCTGTACCAATACCACTAACATGATCAACAATACAACAGAATATTTCTTACAGGAACACTCCCACTGGAGATTTTCCTTCTTGTGCTAGAGACTAGGCAAAAACAAACAATTCTGAGTTTTTATGACTTGTTCCTACTTCTGTTTCACAACCCACTTTTCCTTGCTGACTGTTGCGAGAAAGTTATTGTTAAGCACTGATGACCTCTGCACCTTAAACTCTGTGCTAATCCTGGCAGACTTCTTTGCGTTTCGGTTTGCCGCATACTTTAACATGAGACCGGCATGTTTTGCGTTGCAGAAAGGAATTTCGGGCACAGAACCTGTATTTCATAGAAACATGTTCTGCTAGTGGGAGCACCAGTGCATCAGGCATATTTACTTTTTGACACTGCAGGAAAGAAATGCGTGGAATGAGGCAACTGGAATCTTTTCTCTGCTTTGTAGATGCTTTGAGGAAGAAACACAACTGGGAAAGATACTGGCTGGGAGAAAGTCATAGTCCATTTCTCTGCTATTGCTTATGACTAAATAGCATGGTCAGTGCTGGATTTTTGGACAGCTGTCAGGCCTTTGTTACTGCTTTTTTTGGCTACATCTATTTTGTATTTCAGGAAAGAAGTCAGAGCGAAGACTGAGGTTGCCAGTCCTCCACTGCCTAGCTTTGCGGACTCAGGAAGCCTTGGTGCAGTGCAGCACGCCAAGCTATTCAGGATTACTACAGATCCCATCTGCATGTGGTCTTGGGTCCCTCCTGGAAAAGGCCTCAGATCGTTTGATTTGCATGCCCTCAGTCGTCTGACTTTGCCATGGGAGAAATGGAACAATTTGTGCCCACCATGTCTGTACTATGTGCTGCTGACTGAACTTAGGCCATGAAGCAAGTCTAGGTTTAACATAGGTTCAGACTCGAGGTGTTCGTGATGGAAGGAGTCTGGCTTCAGATTCAGGTGTTTATGTTTATATACAAATGGACTGAGCTCTGCCTACTGCATGGTGCCCTCTCAGCTGCAGTGATTGCACTCCTTGCATCTTTACTTCTTAACCTGCCGCTATGGCACTGTGAAGTCCCACAAAATATTGAATCAACCAAAGTTCCTTTTGTGTCTTTGCTCTGTTGGGTACAGAAAAACAGGAACAGAAATTCACAATAGGAAATGTGCATTAGGGCATCCTTAGATGTCAGTCAGAGGACCAATTACCCAAAGATTTACGGCGTCATTAAGGAGGTTTTCCAGAGACTTTGTAAAGGAAGAAAAGAAGGAAGTAAGGGAGGCAGGAGAGAAGAAATAAATAAATGAAGAAAAGTACTAGAAAAAGAAAGAAAACAGAACAGCAAGCAGTTCTCTTCAGAAAAGTAGTTGTAGTTCATTGAACCTTGTCTTCCTTTTGCCTCCCTGATCTTAGGTAAACATTTGAGTGAAGTCCAAACCAAATACACACACCGAAATAGCACAGGGTGTAACTGATACAATCTCCAGTACTAATAGAAAAGGCTACTTTGAAGGGGGGAAGGGAGAGACCTTTTCCTAGAACAGCTATTGCTTAGGTGAAGACTATCATTGCTTTGACTGTACAATGGGAATTAAGTACTTCCTATAGCAAGCATAACAAAACATCCTGTTTTAGAAATGTGGCAGTTGCTGGGATGGTAGAGGAGATCTAAAGGTTTATTGCCCTTCTACGGTGCTTTTTACAAAATTGTCCTGAAGTCCCTCATAAACATTTTGACCCCACATATTGGAGTAAGTAATCAGGCCATCTTTTCTATGAAGTGATATCTTCTTTCTAACTTTCTGTTGACTTTGTGCGTGTGCTATGGGGAGGAGGTGAGGATAAAAGTCAATGTCATAAAAGAGAAATTCAAGCCACAGACATCGAGTAACTTTGGCCCATCTTCCAGACAAAGGCCCATTGTGTAATGCTATGAGCACAGCTAAGTCTAGGCTCTCACCTGCTTGGTTAGGTAACAGAAGAGGCAGAGCTAGAGGAGCATTTGGATGGAGATAGCTTACGTTATTTAAGTGTCTGAAGTTAGCTGGGAGGCTGAGCCACCATTTCATGCCAAACTCAACTGCTTTGCTGGAGGCATCACACCTAATACGGGCTGCAGATGTCCTCGCATGTTTAAAGTGTCTAGACTTCCTGGCCTCTAATGTCCTGCAGACTGCATGAATATAGAGATCATAGGGACACTACGGTGGTCAAAACCTGTGTTGCATTTTCATTGGTGTAAATCAGCATAATACCACCCATGGTTAGAGCTGCCTACATTTACACCAGGCGAGGAGTTGGCCCCTTGCCAGTGTTGGCTGTTACAGAAGATATAAAAGGTCTTTATATGAGGAGGAGGTTATGGAAGGGAGTGGTGGCTTATTACAAAGATGGGGCTGAGCCTGCCTTTGGGACAAGTCTGTGTGGCTCTTTAGCAGACAGCAACACCCTGGCCCAATGCATCTGGCACATGACTTCTGGGCATTGAAAAGGGTCTTTGACTTCTTTTGCAGTTCTGAGCACAGGTAGTCCCTTGTGGTGTTGCACTGTGCTGTGCACAGCTCTCACCATTGCTTTGTGCTGGATACAAAATGTTCCTCTCTAGAGGGCTTGTGATCTTCTGGGAGCGTTGCTGCTGGCTGTCAAAAGACTGCTGCATTTTCCCCAGGGGAGAGGAGGGGTATGGCTGCACACCAGATTTCCCCATTGTGTGAAAGGAGCCTTATAATTATCTTACACATTACAGTTGGGAGCCTTAGGCAAAGGGTAGGCTCCTGTGCTTTCTCCTGACCCATTGTGTGAAATTTCATGTGACACAGGGTGGGGAGGTGGCTGCCTCTAGACATCTTTGTCGTGTAATGATAGTCATCTCATGATAATGGGGCTGGGCCAGCCTGCCTGGGCACGGGTCGAGGTTAGACGGTGTGGCTGCAGGACATTTTGGGTGCTGTGGTGGGGAAGGGGCTGGGACATCACTGAGTGCTGGGAGATGGGGCTTTCTCAGAGGGCTCCAGAGGGTGGGTTGTGCTCTGGGGTGGCTGCGCTGCATCCTGATGTCTCTTCTGAACGTGAAGCTCATGTGGTGTGTGTGGTAAAGTCTAACACTGCTTGCCCCAAGAAGAGCTGCTTCTACCATTCCTTCCTTACTCATCCTCTGACAGTCTCACCTGCTTCTTGTCCCTTTGTCCCCAAAGATGGGCCACCTTAGCACCTTTTTGCACCTCCCAGCTTTGTCTTGACACATGAGACATGATGTACTGTGCAGAGCCTCCTTCTCCATGCTGGTTCAGGATCTCTTCGAAAAGCAAAGATGGGATAAAATAGGAAATTTTTGACCTCTATATGAACAGATTGTACTTAGCTGTTGTCATTGGGGTACAACAGGAGAGGATTTGTTCTTGCGAGGAGCAATGGATGTACTGTATTCCCCCTTAGCCTGGTCCAGAGCACCATGTGTGGTCTGAGAGTTGAGGTGCTATTGCAGATGAACTCAGTTTTACGGGCTGTAGCTGCATGCAGCCAAAATTAATTTCAGGATTAATGCTTGAGCTGGCTGCAGAGAGGCTGTTCATCTCATACAAATGCTGCAATTATTGAACTAATGGTACAGTTACCTCTCGGAAAGGGATGAAATCAAATTCACGCAAAATTTCCACAAAGCAAAAAAGCCAGGTTTTGTTGGGTTTTTGGTTCACGCAACTCAAAATGTTCCCTTTGTGTCCAGCTTTCTTGTTTGAATAAATACTTTTTGTTTTCGGAATCTGTGTTTTTCACCACACGGTCAGCTCCAACAGCAAAAGCACAAACCTAGTGTCTGAAAGTGTTTGAATGTGCTGAAGTGAAATGCTTCAACCACCTCGAGAGGTTTTTCTAGCACTTTTTCAAGCCCACCAACTTGCTCAAATGGACCTTGGGCCATGGGCAGGGTTGACTTCCAGGCACTGACAAAATCAAAGTTTTATGAAAGAATTCCCACTCTGCGGCACACCCCATCACCCCACCCAGGGGAGAGACATTATGGGAACTCATATCACAGAAAGATCAAGCATCAGTTTAATCACCTCTTGTTAATGCCTTTCTCATATTGGATTTTAATACATTTTTAATCTGTTTTTCATTCTTCGTGCTTTATCGTCTGGGTGATCTGAGCGAACAGGAACCAACCTGATACTGGGACTGAAAGGCAGCAGGGGAGGTGTAAAAGCAGAAGCAAAATTTTACAGGAGGTTGTGGAGGAGGTAAGTAAGCTGGGGACTGGTCTGGCAGAAAAGCTCTAAACTGGGACAGTGGCAGCTGATGTGACACGGTCCTGTTGAGTGACCTTGAGTCACTCCAGTCTGTGTTGCTCCAACCTTTTCATTGCCTATTCACTTATATCGTCCTTTAGTAAATATTTTTTTCTATCCACAGCACCAGGCACACTGAAACCCTCTTCCTATCTACATCCTTGAAGCAACGCCACACACACAAAAAAGAAAAATCTTCAAAACTTAAACCAATGACACAGAGAACCTGTCAAAAACGCCTTCTGAGGGACTTCTCCCATCCCCCTCCATGCTGGACTTATTTTTCCTTCAGTTCAAAAAGACCCTTATCGACATTTCAATCTTTCCATGTAAATACACTGACAAGTGTCAGGCCCTGGCAAACCTATAATTAAGGCTGAACACAATTTGCTAATAAAAGCTAAGAAACTCTGGGTTCAGTTTACTTACACTATCCCCACTGGGCACTTTCAATCAGAATCTTTTATCTGCCTTTACAAATGCCACTTTGACATTATTTTTACCGAATCAATCAAACACGGACACTACACGCATTCTCCTCCTTGCCAAGAAGATGCTCCAGCTTCAGAAATAAAGATTTTTGTTGCTGTTGTTGTTGTCACTGCAGCTCCTCTGACTCACAAAGAACAGTGAGCTTTTGGAAGGAAAGAATGAGAAAAATAGAGGGGGGAGAGAAATAGAGAGAAATGGAGAGAGAGAGAGAAAACATGAGCCAGAGATTGTGTCAGGCTTTACAAATTGGCACAGTCTTATCAACAGCATTTCATGGTTTTCTGGAACTCTTTCAAAGGGAACTTGCCTTTGTGTGCACTGGCTTAAGCTTTACTAATATTTAAAGCTATATTTAAAAGTTTATGAAAATTACTTCAGAGTTTCTCTCTCTCTCTTAAAATCGCTGAGGCCAATGTTTGCTTCTCGCTGTTATCCCACTCGCCCCCCTTCCCCCAAAGTCTCTGTGGTTTTCCCGTCCTCTTCGTCCTTCCTCTGCAGGCTGTGTGCCTTTCCTTCTCTCTCCCTATCTGCTGTGCTCCCTAATTCCAGCCTCCCCCCTCCCTGTTTCTAGGGTGGCTGGGAGCAGGGTTTTGTCTGGTGGGTCTGTTTGTAATGGGTGATGTCCAGCTTTCAGCAGTGCTGCTTTCCACTACATCACTAAATAAGTAAGTAAATACATCTCTTGTGCTCCTTCTCTTGGCTTGCTGCTTGGACAGAGGGTCAGCTGGCTTTTCTTCTTGCTTTCCTCTTTACCCAGATAGGTCTGGGTCAGCAGAACATAGTTTGATATTTCTAGCAACTCACGGTGGCATCCTCGTGCTAAAGCAGATGTTGAAACGGCTCAGGTGGTCCTTGGCACAGAAATGCACTACTTTTAATGAGATTCAAAGGGAGGAATCATCTCAGCTTTCTGCTGATTGGTGAAGGTCTGGTGCAAGCTCCAGACTGTGTCCAGATTTGCCTACAGCCAATGTTATTCGTGTGCAGGTGGGCACTCAGATGCATGCTCTACCTGAGCACCAAGGCTGTCTGAAGGAGGAAATCCTGAACAGGTTCAACGTCTTGGTCCAGAGATGTGCCCTTGTTCTCGGCATGGATGGAAAGAAGACAAATGGAGAAAAGGGCGGTCCAATTCCGGTCTCTGGCAGCTCATTCCTGGGTGTAGCTCTTCCAAAGGACACTTAGGGTAGGGTTTGCCTTTTTAAAGCATCACGCTGACATGACATCTGCAGAGGAACTGCATCTTAAAAATTCCCTTTTCTCTTCAGGGCCGTTGGAGCTGGAGGTGTCTTCCGTAGCTAGGTGGATATCAGCATCTTAGAGGTGCAAATAAAGGTAAAATGAGTCCTTTCTGGTGTAACTGACTTAGACTGGTTCAAAGATGTTAGAGCCCAGTTAATATATTTTAAAAGGGCTTACAGTATCTCCACACTAAAGATTTAGTTGTACCGTAACAAAATTGTGTTAGCTAATGTCGTTCTAAACACAAAGTGTCTGACAGTGGCCGCACTAGTTCAAGCCAGAGGGCCCTGCTGGTCCAGAGTCCTGTTTCCAACAGCAGTCAAAAGTAAGTGGTTAAAGAGAAGGAAAAAATACTCATAGAAAAAAAAAATGTCTGTGCCACCAGCAAGCAGTGGTGTAGGCATTTTCAGAAGACTACATTTATATAACCAGGCTTAACAGCCCCCAGTGTGCCTATCTGTTGAATGTGCAACCTTTTTTTTAAATAAAAAGTTTGTACCTTGGGTATACTTGGCAGCAATGTCCTGCCTTCCTAGCTTAGACCCAGCCGATGAAGCCACGGGTGATTCTTTCACTTCCCAGTGTCCTGGAAAGTGCCTGCTCTGCACTGGGGCTATTTGGTGGAGTTGTATTGGCTTCAAACAGGATGATCTTCTACAACTTTGCTATGACTTCAAAAGAGCTAGGCAAATGCACCTCTCTGAGAAAGCAGCCCCTTACTTTACCTTATTCTATGGTATGAAAAAGAATAGCTTTGGTGTAGGAGAACATCAAGCAACGCTCCCATCTCTCGACACTTAAAAGCACATAAGAATGAACTAAAAGGGAAAGCTATAAATGACTTCTGTAACCCATAGAGTATCAGTTATAAGCAAATCCTTTATATAAATGAACCCCAGATCCTTTAGATTCCCTTTGAAGAAATCTTGTCCTCTGGCAGCTGGAACTGCAGTGGTGGGAGTGACAGAGGTAGTGGCTGGGAGACACGGCTGTCTGCGAGAGATAGGATCAATGTTCCTGTGAGGGACAACTGCAAATTTGTGTTACAGTGCAAATGTAAATCCCCTTAGATTTTGCTGGTGTTTTTGGAGGGAGAAGGAAACTACATTTAGAAAAATATGATGCATATACACATGTACATGTAAATATTTATGGAGTCTGCGTATAGAAGGTAACAACATGCTATGTGGTAGAAGGTATATTATGCTTGAATGCATTAATCAGCGCAGGACCGATGAAGTGCGTATGATCATCTCTATTTTACAAGCAGGTGAAGGTTAACTGATTTGCCTCAGGCCAGAGACTAAATCAGTGTCACAGATGGCATGAGAAAGGAAGAGGTCCCAGTTCAGGTGGGCTTCTTGCCCAAGCAAAGGGCAGTGGTGGCTTGTCTCTTCAGTGTCCATCACTTTGCTAGGAAGCATTGCTAGGGGGAAGCTCCTCTGCTGCTTCTTCTCTGTTCTCATCCAATAAAATAGCCAGAACTCTCTTTTCATTTTCTACCCCCCAGACGAATCTTTGCCTCTTTTTTCACACTTCCGATGTGCTGGAAAATAATTTTCTTTTTATTTTCTAGAGGTCAGACACGTCAGTTTCGGAAAGCTCATACCCCGGGCTCAGTTTCTCTGCAACAGCAAGGAACATTGGCCAGGCTGGTCCTGTCATCGCAGCTCTGATTTTGTAGAAAACACCAGTGCCTGTTTAAAAGAAATGATCATGCACATCAAATAATTAATGTCATTAATTATTAGTATTATGGGGTAACCTGCAGGGCCCAATTAAGATCCAAACCTTATCAAGCTGTGCTGGGGAAACATATATTAACATAGAGTTCCAGCTTTGAAGATTTTGCATTTTTAATGGATGGAATTAAGAATGGGAAAAAGGAGCTTATTCTCTCTATTTTACAGGTGGAGCGCTGGGACCTGGCAGTATTAAGTGAGTTGCCCGAGGTCATGGGGGCTGTGTCAAAGACAGGAGCTGAACCTATATTCCTATGTACTGATCAAGGGGAAACATGAGATGGAGCTTATAAATATAATGAGTCTTTAATATAACAGGGAAAGTAATAAACAGAAGAAAGAGCTTGGGAAGGAAAGAGAGAGGGAGAGGGATGTGTGTGATTGTGTCTCTTACAGCCAGGTTGTTCAATGACTAATAACAACTGGTTTTAACTAAGATGCTCCAAGGGATGTCTTATTTCATCCCAAGCCACTTAAACAGCCAGTTAGTCTTAGAAAAATCTGAGCCTATAATCTAATGCCCAAATAACAGCATTTGCCATTAAGTCACTGTAAGGAGAACATGTATGTATATGTGTGTGCATTTACAAATATATACATAGAAAGTGTTTTACTTGATTAACCTACATCTATATGTATATATAATAGCACATGCACACACATACCCTGCCCTGTCTTAAAATAATATAGCTAATTTAGGAGTGGGCCCACCATTGCAGGCTGGAAATACAGATGGTTTACAAGTTTTCATTAACGTTTTTAACAACAAAAAAAGTTTCATTGAAAGTAATGTTTTGAAAAGCTGTGCTCAAAGAAAAACACTTAAGAAATGGCAGAATATCCCATTCTATCATTTGCGGAATAAAATGCTGTTTTCTCTTAATTTCATAATTTTTTTTCTAAGGGAAATACTTTTTCCACATAACTTTTTGGAAAGATTTGGGGTCACTATCAAATTTAAAATATTTCAAAGCTAGAAAATTTTGGAATTTAATTTGTGGAATGAAAAAAAAGACCTAAGAGCCTGTATTTCAGGTGGAAAAAAGGCCTGAATGATTAAAAAATAAAATCCCCTGAAGCGGAAAATTTTATTCTCTTACCTGGGAAATAAAGTTCCCTCTGCCCCTGTGGTTCAGCCCCCTGAAAAAAATGCATTCTGATAGAGTCCCAACAGATATAACACATGTTCTTCCCCACAAACTGTGTTGTTTATCACATGGGAGGGACTTGCTGCAGTGATGAGTGGGGTCGAGCAGTGGAGACCCTCTTACCTCTGTCTAGAGGAGGGTTTTTGCAGACCCTGGGGGTGTCAGGGGCTCTTGCACTGCAGAAGTGGATTCTAGCTTTGCTTCTGCCAAAGGTTTCCAGCCAAAGTATTTTGTGTACAAGTGGCCAGTTATTGTGAGTTTCCAATCTTGGAGGGAACCTGGAAGTGCTGAGACTGTTCCACAGACAGCTCAGCTTTGTCCTTAGAAAAGACACTGGAAAGCAGCTTTCTTCTCATTACAGAGTAGGCTCCCCACATTAGCAATCACTTTTCACCTTCACCCTTCTGTACTTCAGTCTCTCCATGGGTGAAAATGAGGCCAAGAAAACCCTCTCGACACACAGAGGTGTTACAGAGAGAAAGGCATAAATATCTGCAGAGCCTTTAAGTGTTAAGGTGATGGGCATCGAGGAAAAGCCCACGTGGAAATTAATCTTTCTGTCTCGGGGTAAAACTGTGCTAACGTGCAAAAAAATGTCCTGAGGGTCATGCATCACACAGGGAAGAAAATAAAATCCAGAAGAGCTTCTGAGTACAGGAGCTCTGTCCAGCCTCTGCACAGATTATGGCCTTATGGGAAGAGAAAGAAGTGAGCATGTATTTGCATTTCTTTTGTGGAGTGGATGTGTGCAGAATAGCAGCTTTAATCCTGGAACTTCCAAAGTGTTGAATGCTTGACTTGGAGTTGTTTGATGTACTTTTTTTGCATCTCTTTACACAGACACATTAGATAGGCAGCATATATTTACATTCTGGATTTATGAAGTTGTAGACGGACATTCTTCTACATTACTGTGAAACTAACACTTTTCACATCCAGTTTGGTTTTTATTGGCATCCTCATTTGCGCTTCAGCTGGCACAGTTGCAGGTTTGACTTCATTTCTTGCTTTCTGTTACATTGGCGGCTCTTTCTCATTTTCATATATTTCCATCTTCTGGTTTAAGTGACCTTTCCCATTCACCCTTAAAAATCCACCCAACCGAAAATGAGTTCTGCCTCCAGGCCTGTAACTTTGGCTGCTGTATCCCGGGACAATGGGGTGAGGAAGGCAAAAAAAGGGACATTCCTGCAGGTCCTCGGTGTGTGGATAACAAACAGGGCACAAGAGGCAGGCATGTAAATCAGAAATCACTCCATTAGCTTGTTAAGCATTTTGGAGTGACACCACCTACATTAGGAGCTGGCAGCCACAATGGAGGGATCCTGGCCATTTGATATTCATGAGATGAAGCAGGTTTAAGAAGAGAAAAGGAAGGAGGAGGGAGGGATGTGGGCTTTCTAATGTAAACACCATTATCATTTGAAAATCAATTAGCTCCTTGCACTGAGGGAATGACGAGACTTAAGGCCCTTTTCTGAACTGCTATTGTGAGCCTGGGTTATTTACTTTAATTAAGAGGAGACAGAGTGGATTATTGTCTCAAACTAAGGAGTTGGGAAGAGTCAGAAAATTACACTCTACCTCACTGCACAACAAAGCCAGAGTAAGAGACAGGCTCCAAACCCAGCAAAGTCGGAAAGAAATTAGCCTTTAATCTGGATTCGTCCTACATAAGGAGCAATCAAAAGGAAGCAAGGTTTGGAGCCTTCTTGCTAAGCACCAGGCATGATATTGCAGTGGTTGTCACTGCCAGCACTTCTGCTGAAGCTTAATGTCGGGACTGGAAGGGGCTTTTGTCCCTGGAAGGGCTAGAGTTTGAGAGCAAAGATTTGTTTTGGCCTAAAATTTGACACACTGAAGTGTCAGGTGTGGGGCTGCTTTCCGCCTGCCCCCTCCAACATGACGATGGAGCAATGCATTGCTTTAGAAATTAATATATGTAATTGTGGATGCAAAGATGTCTCCTGGATGAAGATGTTTATATTTTTTTGGCTCTTATTTAATACAAACTGCTTGGATTAAAAAATTAGCAAAAAAAAGGAGAAGAAGGAGGAAAAAAAAGAAAAGGAATTTGGCAAGTGACTAATCCACAATATTGTCTAATTTGGCATATGGAGAAACACCCTCCCGAGGTATCTAATACTGAGATGTTTCAGCTCTGCTTTGCATTGCCCACTCTTACTCTGCATACTCTAAATATGTATTAAGTCAGTCGAGCATGGCAGCTGCTGAAGGAGTTGCCACAGCTTACTGGGTAAATACTGATCGTTTTTTAAACCACCTAAATGCGTATCTACCCCAAAGACTATGGTGGTGGCTTATGGGAATGCTGATTTGCATTTTTAAAATTTGCTCAGATGCATTTGCAATTGCTGTGCCTCCTGCTGATTGCTGCATGCTCCAATTTTAAGTCCAGGGCCCAATTCCACTTTCGCTGGTGAATGGATAAATATTGAGTGTCACCGTTGAAATCAGCAACATAAAGCCAAACTGTGGAACTGATCTGCTCAAAGACTTTTGCAAGGAATGTGATTTGGTGCAAAGATTTTTTGGTGATTTTGCAACTTTAAAAATAAATCCTTGAGAACTGAGGAGCACCTTTTTTGAGGGGCTCCACATGGTAGAGATAGGCCAAAGAAGAGCTGCTGTCCAGCCTTTATGTTGACATGGGGCAGAGCCAGATCACATGTAAATGATCCCAGTCAGACTCTGCTACACCTCTGGAAAACATCTTTCCAATACCAGGCTTCAGGGCCTAGATATGCCTTTTATGGCTGATGGAGGGAAAGCCAGGGTCTTTTTCCAAGTTCTTGACACACATCAAAGCTCATTGACTTTTAACCCTTTGCAAAACTGGGACCATCCTCTGTGTTTTATCATCTGAGACATCTTGGCCTATAGTGAACCCAGAAACACTTGGGTCTGGAAGCAAATGGATGAGAAGATGATTTCAGAGGGTTGTAGGGAGCAAAACACTCTTTACTTTATGCAACACAACGAAAAAGCATATTTTTATATATAGCTCGTCAGAGTTCTAGACATTCAGGGCTCCGTTCCTTCAGACCATAGATTCTGCCTCTCCTTTGCAGCTGGATTCCTTCTTTCTCATTTGCTCCTGCGACTAAACTGGATCCTTTTCCTGTGACAGCCATTCCCTCTTTTCTGCCCACGTTTCTTGTGGGTAAGTGTCTACCCATGCACTATAGCTCTTGTTGAAATGCCTGTCCTGGCTCTGGAGTCCGGTGAAACAGATGTACGTGAATGCGTCCCAGCTGAGTTTTGGTCTCAGCTTTTGGTCCTTTGCCTCTTACGAGTCTGTACCTTTTCCAAGCTGGGTCACTAGGCCAGAGCTAGTGACCTGCAACTCAGATGTGCCCTGTGCTCTGCCACCACATCTCCCTGCTGCCTTGGGGAAGGTCCACTCTGCCCTATAGCATGAAGTGCACAGACCTCTAGGTGAGGTCACAGTTGCCTGCTCATAGGGTGGATGTTTTTATGACGCAGCGTTCACACTGGTCTTGGTTAGTTCCCTTTCTGGGGGTTTTCAGGTGGCTCCCCATTCACTAATTGAAAGAAAATTGGCCTTGTGAATGACATAGCCAAGCAAGACTCACCTCTTTCTACCCTCACTAACCCCACATGCCAAGGCATCATCACCAGATATCGCATGGCAATGGAAGTAGAGGTACAAACACACGCAGGTGAGAATGAGAGCACAGGCGAGAAACAAGAAGTATGGAGGAGTGAGGCTCCTGACAGTCATAAATCAGGCTTAGAAGCTCTTAGTGACGAAGAGCTGGACCCAGTGAGGCAAAGACAGCAGCTGCCTTCCTTAAATGAGGCATCACTGCTAAAAGGCTGAATATTACCTCAAAAAGGCTGAATATTGTGCTGTTGACGTCACATCCTGGAGGACCTGGGGAGGTGTAACATAAGACAGATACTTAGCTGTTGCTCCCTTTTCCTCTGGCAGGGTATAGCTTTTAATACTTACCCACAATGGGCACAGATAATGCATTAATACCAGCCTCAGCTCTGTACTTGTTGGATTAAAATGAGTTCTTTATGTATATATTGTCTGGTTATTGTAATGTTATTTTGTGATCTTGAATATACTTAATTGTATTAGAAATGGTGCACTGGAAACTTTTTCATCATTATTAATATGAAGATAAATAGAAGGAGGATTTTTTTTTTTCCCCAGGAATAAATCAAATCCTCAACTGGAGTGCAGGGTCAACAGACCCACAGGGCTGAGCTGCTGGCTGGAGATAGTATGTGTGTGTGTGTGCATAGATGACTACACACGAATGTGCCACCTATATTTGCATTCCTACAGCTGTTCATTGTTTGCATCTATTATACAGAGACCACAAATGTATGCAATTGAGACACAATAATGCAGCGATATGAAAGGACCAACCCGTCAGTTCAAGTGTGTTTGGGTTTAAGGAGAACAGGACGTACTGATAAATTCACTGATTTATTCTCACTAACTCTCGCTGTATTCTGAGGCAGGGCCTGAGCCGCTGAAGCCGCTGGAGCTGACAGTGACTTATATCAGCTGCAAGATCTAGCCTGGAGCTTCTAAGTGTGTGTCAAGTGCCTCCAGCACTTTATGAATCTTTTTGGATAGAGTTTTACAAATCAAAATCTGAGGTAAAGGCAAATCCATTAAGAAGGCAAGCACATGCTCGACGGTGTTTTGTGTTTAGGGATTCCTATCATGTTTATTGAGGTCCTGTTCAGTTTTGGCCATTCAGCCCTTCAGAGTCATGGGTTACAGCCTTGAATAGCAACAGTGGTCTCACTCCAGAAGAACCAAAAACTCTCTAAACATTGCTTCCGTTGAATGGAGTCCAGTAAGGAGATGACAGGCAAGGTTGTTAACTGCAATCACTTGTAGTTAGATGTCTTGACAGCTTGTAAATCTGTATGGAGCAACAGCTTCCTGCATGTCCCAGTGCTGTTACATGGCAGAGTACTGGAAAGCCCAACTAAAAAGCCAGAGTAACTTGACCATAGACTTTTTGGGTTGTGCTGCCATTTCTTTATTATAAGCTTAAAAAACAGAGATGTGAAACACGGCATACCAGAAGTGCAGCCCAAGGTGAGGGTAGAGGAGGTGGGAAAGAACACGCCAGCAGCAAGGTGGAGGGTACACAGGGCTTGGACCAAGGGGCTGCATTCCTGGCTGTGGTGGGGACCTGGGGTAATTCCCTTCTTGTCTCTGTTTCCCGTCTATCTTTTGTGAAGTTAATTATAATCTCACTGCAGCAGAGGATAGGGGCTCTTTCAGGACCCATGAAGACAGTTGACCCTGTTTGCTAGGATAAGTAGGTAAAAGTAATGGGAATGAGCCCTGGGGGAAGGTAGGGGCTGAGGGAGGAGGGGGTAGATGGGCTCGTTCCCAGATCTCATATTTAAAAGATTTCCAGCTCAAGAAAGTGAAGGAGGGCTCAGAGAGGAGCTACTTGGCATGTGAAGGAACTGTTTCCCTGAGGGGTTCAGCTGCCTAATTTGCAGGAGGGCAGAATTGTTTTCTTTTGGGTGGAGTTGCCCCAGTCCCTTATTCTTATTGGAAAATAAAGCTAATTTTGGACCTTAAGCCTAAACTGTTCTGACCAACAGGAACATTGCTGGCAGGAGGCACCATCAGCCTACAGCACATCTTGTCTCGGTGCAGCACCCTGGATGGGGGCTGAACATCCAGAGATTTTGCTATTGTCATGATTTAATAATAATCAAGACTCATTATTGCATCCTTAGCTTTCACCTAGATGAATTAATTATCAAGGCAACTTGCTAAATTTAAGCACCAATGAAAAATCAATGAAGTTACAATAGAAACAACTGGAGTCCTTCTTACAGGTCTGGTCAAAGGCAGATCTTATCAGTAAACTATTCGCTGCAGGTTTAATTCCACTCCATGGGCCCTATAAGCAAAGAGTTCTTAAAAAAGTTTTATTCATACCCAAGTATTCAATTATCTAAGTTTCCCTAATGTCCTGTACCCTTTTTTCCAACAGCGGACCAGTGTGGCTACCTGGAGAACAGACCTTGCTCCTTCGCATGTTCCTTTCCAAGCCACTGGCAGAGCCAGTGAGTAAGTGTCCTCCAGGATGTGCCAGAAGCAGAGTTCCTGCCACTGCTTGTAGCCTCAGTTTCTGCTACCCAAAAGCAGTGTCGTGCCATTAGCTGTGAACATGCCTCCTTTCCTCATGCATCTCACACAGCCGGTTTTGTTCTCTCACCTCTTTCAGAGCATGACTGCACCTAAAAAGGGAGGATTATAGCTCCTGAGGCCCAGGCTCACCCCTGGAAGAGTGCAGCTGAAGAAAGTGTTGTCAAACACAGACAGGGATGAACGTGCAGTTTGTCTCCGACACAAATATTCACAGGATGCTGTTGCAAGGGTGGGCTCAGCTCAGTGCTCAGCGTGTGAGTGGAGACTTGGGGGTTACAGGAACAACTGGGTGGTCATGCTGATAGGGAACTGGCAGGTTGCCTTCTTCTCAAGTCCTTTACCACTTGTTGGACCCGTTCCAGAGACAATTACCCAATTCCTAGCTCAGGAAAACTCATCCGTGGACTAAGGGTCTTGCTTACGTATGTTAATCTAGTTGGTGCTTTGCAAGTAGAAGAGGCTCTTAACTTGCTGTCGGTGAGCCCACTGGAAGCTAGTATCTTGATGGCATCAGTGGGATGAACTCCCGTAAGCATTCCCTAACTTGCAGATCTCAAGACAAGCTGAGTTAAAAAGCCTCTTGTGGAAAAAGTCAAAAGTGACTGGGTTTATTCCAGCTGAAGTGGGCTGGGGGCTATTCACACTGGCATCTCAGCTGGCAAACTGGTGAGAGCTGGGTGAATAACATCTTGCCCCAGGGCCATGTGAAGCTGCTCGATGCAGGGCGTTAGCTGGAGGAAGGCATATGATTAAACACGGTGTTAAGGCTGAACAGAAGTGATGGATCCAGCTGCTGGTCCCACAGAAGTGCTGAAGAAAGAGGGAATTCTCTGTAAGAGTTCCTGAGAGGTTTATTGTTCCCTGGTGGTAAGGCTGCAGGACATCTCAGTGAAAGGCTGGCCTCTCTGCAGAGACCTTGTGCCTCTGCAGTGACGGCTTTCCCAGAGCCGATGCCCGTTTTCCCCCAGTAGCTTCCTGCCAGAGCTCCTTGCCTCCGAGGATATTGGCCTGGCAGGTTGCCTGGCAGCCAAGTGCCCTTGCTCCTCCCTGGGTCATGGGACCACAGGATGACTCGTGTTGGAAGGGGCCTCAGGAGGTCTCTATCCAACCTCCTGGTCCACACAGGGTCAACAATGAGCTCAGAGGAACTTGCTTAGGGCTGCATATGAGCGGTTGGATAGTTGCCTGCATTATCCACAGAGTGCTGCTCTGCTGTACTGCCCTTTGACACCCTGGGGTCTCTGGTTCCTTGGGTGACCAGGTCCAAATCTGGCTGTCCTTCAAACTCAGCAGCTTATAGCCTTCCAGGCTGCGGAGGATGCAGAAGTAGTGCTGCCAGATTAGGCTGCCCCCAAATTTCATGTTATTTCTCCCCAAACAGGATTTGTTTTGCCTTCTTCCCACTCCTCCTTTCCTCCAAACAAGCCTTTCTCTCTTTCTCGTATTCTCTTTGTATATAGTGGAAATAAAAACATATCAAAATAGATGTTTTCTGTTGGAGTGAAATAGCCAGGACACATGTGTCTTGGTGACTGACATTTGTCTTTTCAAGATGTGGGGAAGATGGTTGTGTGGGCTCTGGGTCAGATATCACAGAACAACTGCTGACTCAACCATTGATTTCTCCTAAAACACAGGGGAAAATCACTCAAACTGTGGAATTCCTTGCTGCAGAATTATGTGGATACTAAAAGTTTCCTTGGATCCAGAGTCTGGCAGTATAAATTCATGGAGGAAAACCCCTGGAGGTCCTTCACAATAAATAAATCACTCATGGCTCAAGAAACTCAGAAACCACAAATGGCTGGTTTTTGTGGGAAAATGCCAGTGTTTCCTTTTTCTTATATTTCACTTGTTGTAACGGGTCATCAGATGGGACACAGGGAATATTGTCATGTTCTCTTGTTGGGCTTTATCTTGATTTGCTTGGTGGGATGAGTCGCCATACGCCCTCAGATTTTGGCTTCCTTGTTGCCCATGCGTGGCGTGATTGTCTCTGGAACATGGGCTTGAGCTTCTTTCCTATGGAAATCACTGTGTTGTGTGTAGCTGGTGCATCTCTGATATGGGGCATGTGTTGATATGCATGGCTGAAGGGTGGATACATGCAGGCACAGCAACTCAGACTAACCCTTTGCCCTTATTTCTGTGCATGACTCTCAAACATGCTCTGTTTCCTTTAACAGAGTAGCGATCCTTTTTGTTGCCTCCATATCTCTCGATATTATTACTAGTCTCTTGACCATGCACTGACTTTGGGTCAGGAAATGCCCATGTGTGATTGTAATGAAAGTCTGAGGAGTTTGTTCAGGATGGGTTCACATCGAAGCCTCCTTCATGCCACACCACAGATTTCCTCCCAACCCCTTTTTTGGCTGACTTCTTGTGCATTTCCTCCTCCCTCTCCTTTTACCCTTCAGGGAAACCTTTAAATAAAACCTTTCCCAGACTGTCATTTGCCTCTAGAGCATTGTTGAAAACCCACGGTGCCATTGTTGAAAAAAGCAGCCGGGTCACCCTATACTACTCATCAGCATGTTTGGTCTTAGTCTACTCACACTGATCCATGGAGGGAGGAAACAAAAAAAATTGAAGTACATGCCGTATTGGGAAGCCTGGCTTGAGATCCACAGGATTAGGTCTGTTAGCAGTGCTATGTGTAACCTTGACGTGCAATCAGCAAGTAAAATATTCATTATTGCCTGACTGTCAGCTGAAGACAATTTCAATTATTCTGGCATTTCAATGGATGAAGAAGCCCTTTAGGCTGGCTCATGAGATTAGACTTAAAGGCTCTGTAAATTAAGAAAGTTGCAATCAGTATATTATCTGGCAGGCAGCTGTGGAATATACTACAACAGGGAGGGGACGGAAGAAAGAAAAAAAGAGACAAATTGCTATATTCAGGTTGTGGTTTTGATATATCAATTTACAGTTTTAACATATGCATTAGTGAAATAATTGTTTTGCATTTCTTAAATCAGCTTTAGCAGCATCAGTGTGAAGTTTTCAACTCTTATAGCTTGAAAGGTCACTTTTTCTTTTGCCTTGCACTTTCTTCTAAAGACTAGTTTTGGTTAGAGGAGGAAGCAAAATAAGCACTGCTGAAAGAACAAATCTTTCTGAAAGTTATTAAAATATTGTAGTATATGGCTGTTGATCTTAAAATTCCATTAGAATCTACATTTGTAACGTCCCCCAGCTTAATTTTTATAATATGTTCTCAGCCTCCTTTTGCTAGATGTGGATGGATGTGGTAATTATGAACATATAAGTCCTTTACTGCTCCTGTCTGACGTGTTAAGGAGAATAGTTTGTATCATCATATCTTGCATTTCTAGAGCTTTTATCTCTGAGTTTCCCAAATTGTTTCATCATCTTTACAATTAGCAGTGCAGAACCTGTTTTTTTCCCCCAGTTACATGACTCCTCCTGGTCAGAAATGCTGAGGGCTGAAAAAATGGATAAATTTCAGGCACTTTTGGTGAAGAACAAGTAGAGTTTAGTGCTAGACAGTGCTTATTCTCATGAGGTGGGATTTTGAGATATACCCTTTAGGAATTCAACATAGAAAAGGCAGATTTGCCTTGGGCAGGAGCTGATGAGTTGTGACCTGGAGCAGCTGGTGAAAAACAGTAGCTGAGCTGTAACAATGAGGACTTCGGCAGAGGTGATGAGTGGGAAGGTCTCATTGAAGACTGGGCCATCTTCTTCATCATTGCTGCCACCCCAGCTAGCTAGGCTGAGGAAATACATTTACCACAGAACTCCAGTGGCTGACCAGAGCAGCCCAGTGGTTAACCCTCAGCCTTGCTAGCAAAGCTAGTTTTGGATGGTCTGTGTCATGCAAAAATGTCAAAGGGAGACTCTGGACAGAGTCTGAATTTATGATTTGACTTGAAGCCATATTCATCTGCGGTGCAGATGAGAGTCACATGTCTTAAGAGTCTCTTTCCACTTCTTGCTACTAGCCTTCACTCTGTGGCACACACGACTCAAGAAGGTGAGTAGTTTCCTCTGCAAATAGCCTTATGACTGCTCCATAAAGGCTGATAAATTCTGAATGTTTAGTTTTTGATGCATTTTTATGCCTGTTATTCTCTTTTATAGATAAATGAAACAATGGACTGGAAGCAAGACCTCACCCTTTTTCTCTCATACATTTTGATTGCGCCCAGGTCCAGGACTAATTCCTATACAGGATCCATCTTCTGTTTAGATGTTTACAACATGGAGGGAAATATCTTAGATTCCCAGTGTAGTCACTAAGGAGAAAGAGACACTCCAGGAATCCACACTGTTTTATCCAAAGGTGGACACCTCACTTGAGGCAGAGGAACCATGGTCTAGAAGTTCCTGGCTCTCTCCAGCAGCTGTAAAGAGAACCTTGACTACTAGCTCATATACAAATGTTTAAAGTTAGAGAAGAAAAATGCTACCCACTTCTTTGCCTTCAGAATGGTTAGACCATACAGCCTTCAGTAGAGAGCTTGTGTCTTGCCATGGACATGTAGAGCAGAAATTACAGTGTTGGTAGATCTTGGCTGGAACCACTACAGATGATGACAACAACAATAATCATGATAACAGCAGCAACAACAGCCATAGATCTTATGCAAGTATCAATCAAATATAAGCATTTCCACTACCCATTATCCCAAACAACTTTCACTCATCCACCTAATTATAATCTCACTGACTGTAGTGCAGACTTCATTCACTTCTGTGAAGCTATTTTCAAATGATGGCAATATAAATGAGACCTTGATCTGTAGATCATGTGTTACCATGAAGATTGATGTCTGTGGGATTTTACTTCCAGGTTGTGACTTGTTTCAGGATTAATAAAACGATGTGACTAACATCTTGGAAGTTAGACTCTGAGTGTTAGAAAACAAAGGTCCAAATTTCCAAGCACAACTACTGATTCTCAGTCTCAGTTTTTGAGTGGCTTGAACTTAGATGCCTTCATGAACTTGATTTCTGAGTGTTGAGTGCCCCCTTTCTGAAATCCAGGCTCTGATAAAAAGTCTTAAGTTGGCACTATACAAGCAGATACCCTGAATCTCCAACCACTTTCAAAAATCTTGGTCAAGGATCACTTAATACACCTAGGACTTCCAATAGGCATGCTGCATATTGCACATTTTATTTCCAGTGAGCTTTTGACCCATATGTGAAAACAAATAATTTTGGAAATCGAGACCTAGTATTTTTTATTAATGATTCTTTTGAAATATTCAACATTGCCTGTGTTGTTCTGTTCCCCTCCCCCTGCCCGCCTCCCCCGAGTTTGGCTAGCAAAGCTGTAAACAGATCCTTACAGAAAATAAAAACCTCACTAATAATTTACCCCACAGTTATGCATCTTTCTGTTTTGGAGAACATTTAGCTAAAATTAGATGACAGCTCTATACCCTTAGAACCAGTGTTATGTTTTTCCTCCATTTCTGATCTACATAATTCAAAACAAGGAAATGTTAGCAGGTAAAACTGCAGGGTAAAACCTTTGGCTGCTTGAAATATTTGCATTTATTAGGCTAACAACTGTAAAGCAGATATGCACATCTTTAGACTTCCTCATTCTTGCCTTATTAAAAAAGATCTTTGAAATTCAAAAGCTTCCATGTAAATGTTGTGGAGGTTTTTTTTCCTTCCCCGATGCAGATGATTGTACTTGGGTGGCTTAAAAAAACAGAGCCTGGAACCAAGCAGCTCAACACATCACTGCTGGTTGAAATCCAGACCTAGTCTGGATCTAAAATTTGGTAATGGCTGTAAAGAGGGTCCCCATCATCTCTCTCCGACTCATGAGTTCAGAATTTTCTATGGTACAGAACCTTGTTGCAGAAAATTGGCTCATCTTGGTCCATTTGCTTGGAGGTAGGTGAGTGTGACACATGCTTGCACGCAGGTCTTTTTCCAGCTCTGTGACATTGTGTGCTGCACAAGCAGTGATGGTCTGTTGACCCTCTCCTTCTGATGCAGGAGGGCAATACTGTTAGGGGACGGACCACCTCATCCATGCGCAGGAAAGCAGATTTCCCCAAGTGCAGGCTACCATGGTCGCTCTCATGATCTGATGGTCACGCCTTTGGGAGACAGGACATCTGAAGCACACTTCTCTGGGAAGGGTGCCCATTGGAAAATAGTGTAGACTGCCAGTTCTGCAACGGTGAATTATACATGGCCATTTTTCCATATGAAGAGCTCAAACACACGAGCATGTACGTTGGTGAGAAAAAAGAGGTTTACCCTCTTTTAGCTGTCGAACCAGAGCAAATGCCAGCTCAACCTTCAAAGGAAAAAGAAGAGTGCATTTTCATGCCTCCGTCTGTATTTTTCCATCTTGTGCACATCTATATCACACAAGATCATCCTTAAATCACAATTGCAAATGCTTAATCAGTAATGCTAACTAATAAAGTATCCCTTGCGGCCTTTTCAAGAAGGTACCCATCAATAACAGAGAATTAAACAAAAGAACACTTCCCCTCCTATTTACAGAAGAAATGACTCACAAGGGACAGTTTCTTGTCTTTTCACAATACAAGGGTAATGCCCTTCATGGCAAACACTGGAGTATGAGCCCAGACTTTTATAGAGGCTGTGTTGATATATTTTCTCATGGGAAATGCTGGACTAGTCCAGACAAGTATCTGTGATTTCCAAGTGGACTGAGGCAAGGCTGAGGAATTTCAAAAGGACATCCCGACTGAGTTTTAAAGCTTCATGGGATAACACAAAGTGACAGTTTTCAAAAGATTTGTTAAAAATTATTCTTATTTTGAAGATGAAGGGAGTTCATTCCAGAATCTGCGAATAGATGAGCAGCTAACTTTACTAATCCAACTTAGGGCGTCTTTTTCCCTACTTCTTTCTTTTACTTGGATTGGTTTCACTGAACCAGTTAAATTGCAGGAGCTTACTTCCATATGGCTAATGCTTTAAACCAATGTTTGTATTTTATACTAATTAAGCCCAATCCACTGACATTTTTTTCTATAATATGAAGACTAGTGCCCACAGTAACTCACTGAAATTTAACATAAAAGCAAGATAAAACAATTAAAGAAGGACACTATTTGATTAAGTAGCTCACTGATTTATAGTGGAGTAAATTGAAATTGGTGGGACAGAGAATTTTTTTTCAATGGCAACCATATTTTATGCTCTTTATCAGAGTCTTTGGGCTTTTTGTACTTTTGTGATTAAAAAAAACAGTTTAGGGATAGTAACACTGGGATTTATTACTCTTGTCTTCTTTTTAAGGCCTTCCCCCCCCCCCCC
>Ga0065711_1030513_pt1 | contig 32279 bp, 20 predicted proteins | sample Hoacrofraction12_FD_59098 | JGI IMG/M metagenome (GOLD analysis project Ga0065711, IMG submission 59098) | Hoatzin crop microbial communities from Cojedes, Venezuela - Epithelial fraction 12 v2 (version 2) | ecosystem: Host-associated > Birds > Digestive system > Esophagus > Crop | place...
AGTCCACCCATCAAATCCATGGCTCTCCAATTTAGAGAGAAGGATGTTGTGGGGGACCGTGTCAAAGGCTTTACAAAAATCCAGATAGATGACATCCATTGGTTTTCCCTTGTCCACTCTTGTTGTTACAGCATCATAGAAAGCCACTAGGTTGGTGAGGCAGGACTTGCCCTTGGTGAAGCCATGCTGGCTGTCTCAAATCACCTTCCTGGCCTCCATGTGCCTTAGCATATCTTCTAGGAGGATCTGTTCCATAATCTTCCCAGGCACAGAGGTGAGGCTGACAGGTCGGTAGTTCCCAGGGTCCTCCTTCCTACCCTTTTTGAAAAGGGGCACAATGTTTCCCTTTTTCCAGTCACTGGGGACTTCCCCTGACTGCCATGACTTTTCAAATATCATACTGCTATTACTAATAGCAGTGTGTCTGTTTGAATGCATTATTACCACAACGTATCAATGCTATGAAAGCCACACACCAAAATTGCAGATAGTGTGATTGAAACAAATATTTTAAGTATAAAACATTTAAGCATAAAACATTGATCTAATTGAAACATGATATCCTCTCAAACTATGTCAGGATACGTTCATAAAGTCAGAGACTGCCGTGTCTCTGCTGAACTATATGCACAAGCATGTAACAATGACAACCAAATGTGTTACACACTCACTAGAAGCAGAGGTATGTAGACATTTACCATTGCCATTGGCTAACTTCCAGGTTAAATGCCATTTAAAAATAACATTTAATCCATTTTGTGTGATCAGTTATTTAGAGCTTAAATTAAGCTTATTTAATAAGGACAAACTCTGTTATTTAATAGGGACAATGTCCAAATTCAGAGGTTTTATCCTCTCACAGGCAAGTCTGCATTTATTTCACAGCTTCTCTTATTCACGTTTGTGTGACTTAATCAGCAAAAGACACTTGTGGAAAGATGCAGACATCCAAAGTGAATAACTTGAGACAAGGGACCTGAATTTATAATTCTAAGCATTAATTGTCTTACTGATATTGAATCTTCAGACTTCTGATGAAACCTAAGTTGTCATCTAGAAACAAATACAACAACTAAAACCACAGAGATTTCTTCCTGTAAGTTAAAAAAAAAGGGGGGTTAATTTTGTTTAATGTTTTATTGGGCCAAAAGTCTTTGGTAAACAATTTTTAATGTAATTTATATGCAAACAAGGAAGCCATCTGTGCCTCGATTTCCTAAACTAAGAAATAGTTTTAACTATATTAATTCTAAATGTCATTAACCCAAGCACCTCTGCAATACTGAAATATGGTTTTTAATGTTTAGCTTCTACAGCCATACTAAAAGCAGCAGATAAATGTATTGTTCTGTATTGCAAGAATGCACAGGCTCATATTTCAAAGACCAGACAATTCTTAGTTGTCTAATGTTATTTACAGTTACTAAAAACTGCAGATGAAGACAAGTTTTGCCAACAGAGCACCATCACCTTTGCCTTCAGATCAGCTATCCTGCTACAAAACATTCATTCTGTTCCATGAAAAAAAAAAAATCCTTGTTCTGGATGAATTCTGGTTGGTTTGGTTTGGTTTGGTTTGGTTTGGTTTTTCGCAGAGGATTTCATTTAACAAACTTGGATTTATTGATTGTATAGGGGCTTTCACTTGGTGGGAACATGAGACACAGCTCATGTGTCTACACATGTGTGTAGTGAGGACTACAGTGTTGTAGTCCTCACTAGGAACTCCATTTTACCCACTATAGTCCTATTTACTTGGGTCTTGGAGAAGGTCTGAATCTTAGGACTATTCCTTTTCCCAGAGGTGTCCCCTGAATCTTGAGGCTGCAGTTATACTCATAGGTTGTCTCTCCTCCTTTTATCATTTGCTTAACAAATCCATGACTAGTAGCAGCTTTGACAGATGGCAGGCATAAGTGCACATCCCTTTCCTTATTGCTGTGCTATGACTTCTTGTTATCCAGACGTTTTCAAAGAAATGTGTAAATCTCTTCCTGATGTGTTCTTCCTGTAGCAGATAAACTGGATCATTCTGCATTGACTACATATGTACCTCCTGATCCCTTTATTGCTGCGTTTGCATTTACATTTCTGGGCAAGAAATGAAGAGAAACAGCCATCCTGAGTATTGTTTGGATGGTATTTAAAAAGAAAAGAAAAATAAAGAGCTGTGTTTTAAGAGGATGTTTGAGATTCTGAACCTGACAACTGCATTTCAGTCAACGTGGTTTACAGTGGTTGGCTGCAACAGAGCGTTCACTGGCAAATGAAAGACACTACAACATGATATTCTGGGTTTGGAGTAGTTTGAATGATCACTGAAGTCTTTGGATGCATTTCTAGACTGTAGTTGAATAAGTCAGTGAAACTAGCCCAATTTTATTTTAAGAACAACTCCTTGCTCATCCCAAGAAAGGCATCATGTGGTCTCTAGTCCTTCTAAGAAGGCAGACATTTTCACCATATGATTTGCATTTTGCTGTTAACGTTTCTGAAACATTAGTTTTGCAACTTTTTTCTGTCCCAAGATTTTAAGGCAGAAAAAAGTTTTCATTGGAATGTTAAAAATAATTGTCCTGTTTATGATTAAAATCTCATTTTATTTACTATATCAGAAAACTAAATTTGGAAGCCCTTACAATACCTATTTTTCAAACAAGTAGTTACTGAAAAGAATTTGTCTGTGTTCCTGTTTGTTGAAATGTTGAACTCCTAAACCAAGAAACAGTTAGTTGGACTACAAATTGAGTAAGACATTTTTGTCCATTATTGTAGGTAATTCTTGCATGCCAGCTCAACAGGAATGAAATGGACTGGTAGTGTGCCTGTTACAGACAGTGATAAACTATCTTTCAGTCTTTTGCCTAACACAGTTAAGATTTAAGCAACTGAGTCGCCCAAGCCTGTTTAAACCAATAACATCTTTTATGCAGGTAAAATAGTGTTTCATTCCACATCAGTAATGAACTGTTTCACTGACTGTGAAGAGGAGAATACCAATAAGTATTAAAAACAAATTAAAAATATTTTGCTAGTCCTTAAAATATAACATTGAACCCAAGATTTACAATCTGCCACTTTTACAGTGTTCATTCAGATAGACGTTAAGAGACTATTTTTGTATGTAAAATGCTAATTAACGTGAATAGAGGTGATAAACACAGGGTCTTTGTACAATACGTCCCCTCCCAAATGTTAATAACTTAAGCAACATTTGGCAAGAATGGGAGCCTGTTCCTTCTGTAAAGTCTTAAAATTACAGTGTTTTTGTAACTAGATAACAAAATCCATGAATAAATACAGCTATTGAGTGGGCTGTTGCTTGTAGTTACAGGCTAAAATATTAACTTGTAAATCTGAAATCATTCCCTCTAATCCCCAGCCTCCCTGGTATTTTATCTCAAACCACATTATTCATTTTGTATGATACAGTTTATAAGATGCCATGGTTTAATTGTTTACTGTGCATCTTTCCTCTTTGTAAAATACACTTCTCTAATATTTGACAGACATAAATGCAAAGAAGATTCAGAATATTAATATATGAATTACTTTAAGCTTTAATTTATACTTGGGGCCCATGAAGTTCGATGGAGAGGCAAGGGTAGAAAAACATTTCTCATGGTGGCTTTTGCAGTCGCGTCTCTTGTAAATTAAAAGCCTAGGTGTGAAGTGGATTTGTACCAAAAGGGCAATACTGAGCATGGTTAGTGTACTGGATCTCATAAATATCAAGCCTAATCTAGCTCTTATAAAAGTGAATGGAAAGCTTCCACTTCATTTCAGAAGGAGATGTATCAGGCTGATGCTTCTAACTTCATTTCAGCCTTGAGTAATATTGGCCTTAAAGTTGGCCCTGGGCACTGCAGAGCTCCATTGCATAGCTGTAGGAGTTCAGGGACTTGGATGCACACATTGTTATCCATTTTGACACAGATAAATTTATGATTAGTCTCATACAGAAAATAGTTTATCTGTAGGCCTTAGAGACCTGAATTCTTTGCTGTTGAGGGTTATATCCCTTGGCAGGGAAATCTTCTCCCCTTGTCTTTGTCATTTGTCATCTCTTGGTCACAGTTTTAACTCAATTTTTATCTCTGATCTAGTGATTTTTAACTCCTTTCCTACTATGCTTCTGACTTTGTCCAGATGTCATTTTTTGTGGTTAGGTACTGAAAGTTCATCTGCCAGCTTTTATGACAAGAACAGTGCTCTCTCTCATATGTATTCTAGTATCTTGCATCAAAGCCGACTTTCATTTCAGCACCACAGTAAGATGCACTTATTTTTCTCCATCTTCACAAGTTAAGGAAGTATCCCACACACCTTTCTGACAAGACATATAAGTTGTTTGGGAATGGGAGATATTTTGCTTCTGCATCAATCTCTGAGCACATTATTGTTAGAGAGAGGAGAGTCCTTCTGGCCTCAGGGACCTCACAGCTGTCCATCACACGCTCAGCTATCTGGGCTCTCAGGCTTTGAAATGGATTTATAAAAGGAGCAGGTTGCTTTTTGGGAAATAATTCTTACCTGTGTTTCAGCCTGAACTTTTTTAATGTCTCTTCTTGCATAGAAGGGTGATTTCATGTTTGTTTTTTTGACTGACTCATGTTGCCTTTTAAAACAAAAAGTGATACTTTATTATATTATTCTGTATTATATTATGCAGGAAAGATTTGCAATATAGTAGTTGAACTCAAGGGCAAACTGAACATAACAGTAAATTATGACCTAGAATTGTATTGTGATTTTTTAAAAAAAGATGATGACTATCAAAACATCTCATTTATCTGAAAAGAACTATATGCAAATGTACCAAAACATTCACGAGAGCATCTGTATCAGCACATCTCTGCTAGGTAGATTTTCCTTGATAACTATCAAACGAAGATCATACAGAGACGAGAAAAAAGAGAAAAGATATTTCTATGATATATCTCCTTTCACTAAACCATTCAAAATGTAATGCTTCTAATTGTATTCATGTATTATGACTACAGAGCAAGCTTCAAAAACGCTGTGAGCCAGAGAGTTTCTGAAGTGAAGAAACTATTTTGATTTACACTAACTAAAGTTGGGCCAGAGGTGCAGTCTGCAGAAATCATTGATTACTTTCATCCTAGCCTCTTAACTTGTATTAATGTTTCTTACAGTAACTACAGAATTAAATTAGAGTTTTAACATTATGATCAATATATAGCATGAAATCTTGTATATATTAATTAGAAAACTAAACTGAAAATTCAACAGGCAGATTCATATACTCATGTACTAAATCAGTACTCTGAAGTTTAAAATTTTAAAATAAGTTTATACTCAACATACATAAATCAGAGCAATATATCTGATTCTGAAAGTTAATGTGCATAAACCAAAATTCTGACAGTATATATTAATGAATCACAGAAAATAGATTATACTTAGAAAGTGTTCTTTAATGTGGCAATTTTTAATTTTATTGCACAGCAGATACTAACTTCTGAGAGACTTGCTTTGAGCAGTTCTTTCTCTTTTACATTTTTGATACAACAAAAATATACGCTGTGGTCATCATTCAGTCAAAGAAACTAAGAGTCAAAAAAGTAAAACATCAGACATGGATCAAGTGTTTAATACATCTAAATTTTCAACTAACATAAAATCTAGGATGTACAACAATTGAAAATCAAGTACCTGGTTCAGATTAATACAGTTTAAACTGCATGTAGCCACTTTTGCTATTGTTTTCTTTTAGATAGGTAATTTTAAAGGCTTAGAAACATCCGGTTAGAACATTAGCTGCCTGAAGTTCAGTCAGTGTTCATTACTGTGTTTAGTGCTATCATTATTTGTGCCACTCACAAGCCTTTGTCATAGCATGAGTCAGGGAGTAAAATTATTATCATATCTCTGTCCACTGAGAATTGACTTCAGTGCAATCTTTTTGGGTGGAATAATGACCTGCACCAAAGTTAGAAGACAGCTTAATATTTATTTCAGAGATAACATCCTTTAGGACAACATATTATTGCTTTTATTATAGATTTATACTAACATACCAGACAGAAGAGAACGTAGTAATGATCAGCTATTCAGTCTTGTCACTGGGGTAAGCTGCTTCATCATCGTCCACTCCAAGGACACTTCCCTACCATGCACGGTTCTAACTTCTGTACTCCGACCTTCATACATGCATTCTTTGAGTCTTTCTCTATTTACCCATCTCAATCCAGTCAAAACTCTCACATTAGATAGCTCTACAATGCCTGTGCTTCCTTCAACTTTTTTTTTTTAATGATTATTCACACTCTCTTATCATACACAATTCTTAAACTCAGTTAAGGATCTCAGTTGAATGAGTTGTATCTCTTTCAATCAGCCTACGTGTGAAAAATCTTGCTAATTGTGATTTTTTGTAGATTATTGTCCTTACCAACAATGGAGTGAGCTTTACAAAAAAGTTTTGCCTTCACTGTATCCTGTGAGCATAAGGTTATAGCGTAACAAGTCTTCTTGTCAAGAAAATTAAGACCGTATGAAAACTTTGCTCACCTTAACATGAGTCAAAACAAATATTAGAACCTGAGCCTTGTTTTTGAAAAACATTTATTTCAGAATTACTTATGCTCCAAGACCATCAAGACATTTTAGTTGTCATGAGCGTCACTTCTTACCAGGTATGTTCTTTCCCCCTTTCTGCACGTCTTGCTCTGTATGTTCTTGTTTAACGTGAAGAAATTAAAATCCAGTTTCAGTAGAAATCTAAATAGTGATCAAGTATAAACTGAAGAGTTTTGGGGCAGTTATTTGTAAGCCCCAAAATGGTTGATTACAGTGTGAGCTAAACACCGACATAGTTTTGCAAATCTAGTCCTTGTTCCTCGGTGGAAAGCAGATGACACATGGCACTTGTTACAGATGGATCATACAAACTGTGTGTCTGTGAATAAGTGTCACAGAGGTATTTCAGCTTCTTTTTGCCAGCTGACAAATAGAAACCACGCGCAGATGTTTCAGCAGGAAGAGGGAGTGAGAGAGTGAGGGAAGTAAATTCTCAAGGAATATATGGAGCCAGCCTAACCCTCTGGTGTATGGGTTAGAAAAGCAGGCATATGCATAGCTGGGGAATTCTTCCAGACTCATTTAAAAAAACGTGATGAGCTCAATATTGGCTGCAGGAAGCTGAATCCGTCTGTGTATAACATTTGCGCTTGCAGCATCAGAGGTGAATTCACAGAGCACAGTGAATATGAACAGCTTACACAAGGGAATTTTATCATACATAATTTCTCTAATTCTAATTCTAATTTCTCATTTTCCCTAAACCTTCAAGATAGGAGTGTATTGCAAAAGAGTAGGGGAATAGCGCAGCATTACATGACTTGTTATATTTCTATCTTTCCACTCTATGAAATCAAAATGGGAAACAGCAAAAGAGAATCAGTTAATAGAAGGTTGAATTCATGAAAGTGATTCACCTATGTTCATGACTAGAGACAAACAAGTAGTGTATGTCTGGATATTCACATATAGATAAAATCTGGAGAAAAAACAGTAAAACACATTAAATAAATATATTCAAAATTGACAATCCAGAAGTTTCGTGCCTTTTCAAAGAAGAAACAGTGGATGATGTCTATTTTTTCCCTCCTGGAAGACAACTAGGAAACACTTACTAGGCTGTCTAGCCCTTCATCTTACATGTGTGGGAATCCTTCTTTTTAAACTACTCTTTTATTCAGTGGAGCAAAGCAACTCCTTTTGAGAGTGAGCACGAAGGAAATGAGAGAGAGAGGGGGAGACAGGAAGAGACACCATCATTTCTCCACAGGGATCACATGAGACTGCTAAACTATTTGACATTTCCTAAGACACCTTGAGTGTTTCCCTATGGCACAGAAAATTTTTCTTCTTACTAAGGGGAAAAGTAGTACACGCTCATGGAGGCGTGGGTGAAAATATTAAAACCCATATTAATTAATTTTCATTGTATCTAAATGCATGGATCTGCTAACTTCCCAACGCTGTTGAGCTGCCTTTCTTATCTGAGTCCTAGTGACTTAGCACAAGATCTGCCATGGCACTCCTCTCATACCACCTTTCCAAGACTTTCTTACTAAATGCTGTGCGACCTCCATGCAAGTTCTTGGAATCCATGTGCACCCGTATACTCATCTCTCATATTTAGCCCTCTAACAGTAACTGTGGAAAATCTAAGCAACACTGAATGACATTCAGAAAACCACCTCTACAGACCCATTCTGAGAAAAATTTGTCCTTGATTAAGTTGAAGTCATCTACTGCTAATACTAAAGCACATCTGGGGTAAATAAGATAAATTCCTAGCAACGTCTTGGCATATGAACAGATCAACAGAAGTTGCCTGTAAGCCAAGTCATCACAACAGAAGCTACAATCATTCAATGGAGGAGATTAGCAGATGAGAAACATGCAATGTACCAAAGAACAAAAAAGAGATAGCACAGCACAGTAGCTGAACCACTTTTGACTGACTTTCCTGTAAAATTCTAATTACCTAATACATATTGTGTCCCATCAGCTATTTATTTCTTTTCTAAAAAAGGTATGTAAATTGCATTTTCTATTTTCCCCATTTATTTTCAAGGTGAGACCAAGTCAAGTGGATTAACCTCTATTATCACATAATTATTTGTATCATAACTTTCTTTGGCTTCTTAATTTTCTTTGCAAACAAAGAAGCTCTTACATTTTGATTAGATTAATGTGAATAGGAGAGAAGCAATGAAATAGCATCTTGTGCAACACATTATTGTTTTACCACAGGATTTTAGTGACTAGGCTATAGTCCACCAATTTAGAGGTCTAATTTGGCCATGGTATTATGATATGAAAGCTTGCTTCTCTGCATAAAATAAATTGAATGGGACTGACACAGTTGCACTTTCTTTTACATGGAAAAATAGCATCCTTTAGGGTTTTAATGGATATTACCTACGCTGAAAATCAAAAAGAACATACATAGATATATAGAGACAATAAACTATTTTAAAAAAATATAATAATTGTATGAGGTTTCATGCATATGGACAGCAAAAAATCCTGTCTATGTCTGTAAAAAAGGTGAAACATTTTGTAGATGTACTTTTTTCTTTGAAATTAGGTAGCCTTGTTACAGTTCTGCTTCTTTTCTTGAACAACAGTTAACTGAGTGATCAAATTTTTACAGCAAGATTTAATGCCTTATTTTAATTTTAATCTTTTTTTTGCTTGTATTTGACCCAAGAGCATTTGTTGTTTAAAAAAAGATTGCAATATTACCTCTTCTTAGTGTGTCTGGTTGACTGGGATGTAGAGGCAGGAATTCTGAGAATAAGTTGTATATTTCTCCAGAACAATGGATACAATATTAATCTATTTCAAAATCTTGCTTACATAAGTTTTCACCAAATATTTTCCTAGCAGAATATATCTCGTGTATAAAATGACATAGAGGCCTTCACTTCCATAGAATGATATTCATTTATGTTAGCCAAGGTTCTTGCCCATATCTTAAATAAATGTTTTAACAAATCCTGGAACAGCTGAGGCTGGAGGGCACCTTTGGAGATAGTCTGGTCCAACCTCCTGCTCAGAGCAGAGTCAGGGACAGCATGTTGCTCAGGACCATGTCCAGTTGGGTTCTGAATATCTCCAAGGATGGAGACTCCACAATGTCTATGGTCAACCTTTTCCAGTGTTTCATCACCTTCATAGTAAAAATTTATTTTTATTCTGTTTAAGTCGAACTTCCTGTGTTTGCTTGTGCCCATTGCCTCTCATCCTGTCACTGGGCACCACTGAGAGAAGCCTGACTCTGTTGCCTTTACTTCCCCCTTCAAGCACGTGGATAAATCCTTCTGAGCCTTACCTTTTCCAGGCTGGACAGTCCCAGGTCTCAGCCTTTCCTCCCACAACAGATGCTCCAGACCCTAGATCATCTTTATGGACCTTTGCTGGACTCTCTCCAATATGGTCATCTCTCACACTGGGGAGCCCAGCACTGAATACAGATCCTGAAATGCTGAGGGTCACCAGGGCTGAGTAGAGGAGGATCACCTTCCTGACCTGCTGGTGATGCACTGCGGGACAGTGATGGCTTCCTGACTACAAGGTGAGCATGACAGCTCTGTCACTCTCTGCAAGGCCACTGTGACCCAGCTCCAACCTCCAGCCCTTGGATTCTGTCTCCACTGTCCCACTGTCCCCATTTCCCTGGTCTAGCCAACTGAAGAAATTAGAACAGCACGCACAGAGCAATTTGCGGATTTGTTGAAGTTATAGAAATACTGTAATGAGTGGAAGTCAAATGCTAAAGAAAGCATGATGGTGCACACCATCTACTGTGGGATGCAGCTGTGTTCAAGGAAAATCTAGGAGCATCCTGATCCCCCCTGAGAATAAAGCAAGCTGCTACAGATCTTTCAGACAAAATGAAAAAACACTGTATTCAACAGTATGTATGGCAATTAGCAGGTGCAGCACACATCAGCTGGTATTTCAACCGGTCCCCTGTGGCATCAGATCTGGCAGCGTCTGGACAAATCTTATTTGCACATTAGCATTCTGATCTTTGGGGCACTAAGTCTGATATTCTTGTGATGTTTATACTGTGGAACCATTTGTCCTTTGCTCTTGTGGAGAACAGTGGCTCCAACACTTATTCAACTTTTAGTAATACATTTATAAACATAAAAAATATGAATCTCATATTATGAGATTTAGGCCTCAGGAAAAGAAATATGTTTGGAATCTGGCTACCGTGATGAAAATGAGTGAAAAATGTCATTCTAGAGAATAGTTATTTACTAAAAGAAAAACACAGTAAGCAGTTGTGTATTTTTCACTTTAATCAGCACGTATTTTCCAATTAACTAATTCCTTTCTTCTTTACTCACTGTAAACATAAAAGCAGATTTAGATGTACAATGAAGCTCTGTTAAAGGACTACACTGCTTATGCCCTGCATTCTTGGTATGTTTCACTCTTTTCAACCTCAGGCTCCATACTTCAAGTGCAATGGTGATTAATATACAGAATAAAGACGCAAACAACCTTCTTCCTGTATTTCAGTCAAACTCTCTTCTACTCTGGAAAATACGAGAAGTGAAAGAGAAGAGTGTCGAAAAGGTGAAAGACTGCAGCCTTCAGATCAGACCTTGAAAGGCTTGAGGAGTGGGTCATGTGGACCTCATGTAATTCAACAAGGCCAAGTACAAAGTCCTGCACATGGGTCGGGGCAATCTGCAATATCAATACAGACTGGGGATGAATGAATTGAGAGCAGCCCTGCAGAGAAGGACTTGGGGGTATTGGTGGATGAAAAGCTGGACATGAGCCAGCAGTGTGCGCTTGCAGCCCAGACAGCCAACCGTGTCCTGGGCTGCATCAAGAGAAGTGTGGTCAGCAGGTCGAGAGAGGTGATTTGCCCCCTCTGCTCTTGTAAGACCCCACCTGGAGTGCTGCATCCAGCTCTGGGGTTCCCAGTGCAAGAAAGACACGGACCTGTTGGAGCGGGTCCAGAGAAGGGCCACAAAAATGAGCAGAGGGCTGGAGCACCTCTCATACGAGGAAAGGTTGAGGGAGTTGGGGTTGTTCATCCTGGAGAAGAGAAGGCTCCAGGGACACCTTATTCTGACCTTTCAATATATAAAAAGGGCTTGTAAGAAAGGCAGAAAAACACTTTTTACCAAGGTCTGTAATGACAGGACAAGTGGCAGTGATTTTAACCTAAAAGAGGGTAGATATAAAGGTATAAGCGAGTGGATATAAGGAAAAAATTGTTTGCAACAAGGATGGTGAGACACTGGAACATGTTTCCCAGGGAAGCTGCGGATATCCCATCCCTGGACGTGTTCACAGTGAAGTTGGATGGGGCTTTGAGCAGCACGATCTACAGAAAGATGTCTCTGCCCATGGCAGGGGGATTGGACTAGATGACCTATAAAGGTCCCTTCCAACCCAGACCATTCTTTGATTCTGTGATGCTAGGTCTAGCTTTTACTTTAGAGATGGAGACTTATACATTAACAGGGGAGTTTCTACAGTGAAACAGAGATGACCTTGAGAAAAATGGCCTCCTCATCATATCAAATCTAAGACACCATGATACATCTTAAAGATGAGTCAGGTAAGCACTGGTTCAGAGGTAGGCCTGATCCAGTTAAATTGGAAGATCGTACAAGTAAATGTGTTAGTCCTCAAGTTATACCTCCTGCATCCCTGAAAATCCAAAGAGGGAAATGGAAAATTTATTTTGGAAATAAATTACAAGGAGCAAATATAACTAGTATTTAAGGGTAAAATGTAGTGGCAAATTCAAGCTAAACATATAACAGTAAGACCTTTAAGACAGTGGAATGTTCTATTAGGAAAGTGATGGAAAGCCTCTCACTTTGGCAATGTGTGTGGAAATGAGTTTTAAATGATGTTTGATGTGTGGTAGAAAGAAATTGGTGAGTCATTACACTGTAGTTTGAAGACCTGAAGAAGTTTTTAAAAAATCTATGCCTACCAGTCAAGTGTGAGATCTGCTTTACTGCTCAGTTCTTGTTACGGAGATAACCATAAGGATTTTGAGAAGTGATTTTTATGTGATGCCAGTTACCACTAGGATCAGAAACAAAATCATATGGACAGATGAACAGGTTTATGCGGCTATCCTACCACCAACCTAAAGGACCCACTGGGCAGTATAAATTACTCCATCCTGCAACTGCATTTGGGCTCCTTTCTGCAGTGAAACTGCCATGGATGTGTCTGTCCTGAAAGCAGGAAAAGAGTGGCAAGTCAGGTATATAACCTGAATTACTCGTATTGTTTACTGAAATAACCATAATCTACCTGGCCCAGAACTATTAGGAATGAAACCAAACTGGCACAGATTTCAATCACAATTGAGGCATGCAGGGCTCCACAGAGGTCTCTGCAGCCCCTTAAAGAGTCCGGGGCCCCCTCCTCATGCAACTTGTGTTGGCCAGATTGCAACAAGGTATTGCTGCTCATCCTGCAAGCTCTTGTTCCACCTATATGTTAAAACTGACTGGGAAGCCAGTCATGAAATGTGTTTCCCCCAGATTTTCTTGAAAATAAAGAGAAATATTTTCCTAGCCCTTCAGCTGAAATTTTGGGTGACCTTGGTGAAGAGAAGTTGGTGGAGGTAAAAAAGATTCTTTTTCTCCTGGGAAGAAGAAAAGGCATGAAAATTCTGGTTTCAAATGAAATATTTTAACCAACTCACAAATTTAGCTACTCAACTACTTAATGCCAAATGCCACAAGTACCCATCCTGATAACCTCAGCGCAGAGTGAGAAGTCACACGCTGTTCCTATGGTGATCAGTGCAGGAGTGCCTGCACAGCCCACCTTGGGCAAATGACCTGTTCTGGTGAGAATGTGTGAGCAGGGGGGATGTGTGTGTGCGCGTCTCTGCGTGTGTATATACTGAGTACAGAGACCTGTGTTTTGAAACATATGCCCCAAACTGATAATGCTCAAGAATAAAACAATTGTCAGCTGGATTAAATTGTAACAGTGGAATTATAAAAAGTTTTTTGATACAAAGAAGGAGTCACTGGGAGCAGTATAAAAGAAGCATGAAAATTCGTAACCAGAGAGAAAGACTTTGCAGTGGAAAGGAGAGGAGTGAAACCTGATTTGGCATTGCCAGAAGTCACCTGGCAGCATCACAGCCCCTGTCCAGGCCAGGGGGAGCAGCCTCCCTGCCTGATGCCATGAGGGTCCTGCCCCGGCAAGTGGCTACTCCCGGTGGGGTCGGGATAGCGAGAGGGGACCCACCGCAGGTGTGTGCAAGGGACCTCAGGGGGCCCTTTCCCATCAGTGTGCATGTGTCTTAGCAGGTTGTGGGGGGAGGCAGGAGCACGCACAGAGCTGGGGCTTCCCCATCTCCCACAGGAGGGGTATGCAAGCAGGGCAGCCCCCAGGCCCAAGGGGGGTGGGGGGTTACTGGTAACCCACATGTCCTGGGGGAAGCAAGCTGTGAACATAATTGTGTGTGTGTGTGTACACGTGTGATACAAACTTTTGGGGATTAGTTATAGAATAATCTTTGGGAACACCACTATCATCATCATCATCATCATCATCATTCACTTTTGTTTGTTATTATTTATTTTTCAAGTGTCTAATATTATAGATTATCTACTGTATTACTGATATCAGTCCCGAATGTATACTTCACTGATTGCCAGTTATTTACATGTTGTTAAGAAATCAATCAATTTGATCAGTTTGATCCTGATTTGATTTAGACTCTGTGAAAAGAGCAGCTTTTGCCTGTGACTATCAGAAAGCATTAAAAGAATTGGTACTGGCTAAATGAAAACCTGCAAATTTGAAGATTTAAAAAAGTTATTTTTAATGGCACAAATGAATATTCATTTACATCATATTATTCCTGCTAACAGTCTCAAAAAGTGATGGATAAAAATGAAAAAATATATTAAGAGATATAAGATAGTTTTATGTTACTTTCTTTGTAAAGGTTTTCAAGACTTTTTCATAGGAGATATTGACTTGTGAACGCAAAAAGCAAAAGTCCGTCAGCTTTTGGCAAAGATACATGTTTACCCACAGACACAATGAGGCATGTGTTTTTAAAAGATAACAATATTCTATTTTATGCATTCAGAGAAGTTCCTCCCTGAATGAAATGACAGAAATGGAAAATGGGTTTAAATTCTGTGGTGACGAAAAATTAGATATTTTCCTTCAACCTTTGTGTTATAGATTTTTGTGGAGTGAAAGTGTAAATCAAAAGATTTGTAAGAGCATACACAAGTTTACAAGAATTCTCAGGACACCTTTCAGTCAATCTAAATTGGCCTCTACTAAATGAAATCTAGTATTATTTCACATCATCTTGTGAAATTTTATGCTAAGAATTTGTGTGATAAATTGTAACAATATGAAATCATTCATCTAAAGAATTCCACCGGGAAATTTATTTCTCCATTTTCTGAAGCTTTTGACTGGATGTAGTGATTTTAGAAGAGTCTTGTTTGCAAATGACATAAGATATAAGCTTGGAAGATATTTTCATATGAAAGAAAAGAAGGGGATCTTATGTCTGTAGAAGTGTGTGTGAAATCCTTGCATAAACTGAAAGCAGTATCATGTATTCATGTAATTGTCTTAGGAGCACCACACTTTTCTTGTAAGAATGAAATAATTTGCTTGCAAATGGCTCAGTAAGGGAGGTTTCCATAAAAATCACACTCTGTAACAAAAAAAACCATTTGAAATATCTAAAAAAAGTTGTGAGAAGTAATCATCAAGACATCATTTCAATGCCATCTGTCTAACTTTCCTGTGCCTGGTGCACTCTACAGTAGAATAAGCTCAAGTGAATGGTTTATCACTCAAAAATGAGAGCATTTTCTTCACCTTTTGTTCAATTTGATTTTTTAAATGTTTTCCAGCTGTGAAAAATCTATGAAATCTATGATATCATTTTAAATGTTATCAATTTCCACTAGGCAGCTGAATGTTATTATTCAAACAAACACACAAACAAAAAAAGATGAAAAGAAAAACCACCTGTCTTCAGTTAAACATTCAGTATGTTTATTTTTGAAAGTTGGGTCTTCTTCCACTTCACTAACAATATTTAGCTCACTGGAATTTACAAATAAAACTGCTTGCAGAAAGATTCAGAAGTACAGGATTTCAGTTGGTGTAAATGCATGTGCTGCAGTATAAATGCTCAAAGAAGCCACTTACAGTTTTAGGAAAAAGAGAATCTGGTCCACAGCCAGAATACACAGAGGCACCAAATTCAAAGGGTCTGATCCTGTCCCAGATTATTCATGATCAGCTCACTGTGTATGATTAGTTTAACTGAAAGACAAGAGTCCAGTAAGATTTTCAGTGGTTTCAGTAAGCACTCTGAAACTAGAAGTGAAGAGAAACATTTTTTTTTTCTCCAGTAGTTATTTTAGTTTAAAACATAATATTGTGATAGGAAATTTTGCTCCATTTTTATTACAATATAAAGATTTGTTTCAATTTTTTTTTAATTTAAAGCAGAAATGAATTTCTATTTCCTTTGCAGGTGAGGGCATATGTGCACATAAATATGTTTTAGACTCACTTATCTTTCTCTTTTTTCACTTTTAATGTGGTACTTTTTTTTGCATATCATAAAATTACAGAATAACTGAGATGAGAAAAGGCCTCAGGAGGTCTCTATTCCAGGATTGTGTTCAAACCAACGTTAGGTATGAGATCAGACCATGCTGCTCAGGGATTTTTCTTGAACGACCTCCAAGAATGGAGACTGCACAATCTTCCTGGACTACCTGCTTCACTGCTTGACCACTTGGACCAGCCTGAACCTCCTACATTTCCTGTTTACAGTCCCACATCCTCCTGAGAAAAGCTGGGGTCTTTGGTCTCAGCAGCCTCCCCATGGGTAGGGGCAGGTGGCTGTCGGGGCCGTGTAGCAAGCCCAGCTCCTCTGGCACCTTCTCACAGGGCCACTGCTCCCAGCCTCACCATCCCAGAGGTTTGCCCAAGCCTCTTCTCTACTAGGAGACCCAACTGGAGCCAGCACTCCAAGAGGTGTCTAAAGAGGGATAGTCCCTTCCCTTGATTTGCAGGCAGTGCTGTTGATAATGAAGCCCAGGGTGCTGCTGGGTGCCCTTGATGCCAGGACACACTGCTGGCCCATGTCCCACTTGGTGCCGGCCAAGACCTCAGAGCCTTTTCCACAGAGCTGCTTCCCAGCCCCTCAGCCCACAGCCTGCAGCTGCCAGGGGGTCTTCCTTCCCAGGGCAGAATTTAGCATCTGTGCTTGTTGAATTGCATAAGGTTTTTGCAGACCCATTCCTATGAGCTATTGAGTTTTCTCTGAACAGCAACCATGCCCTTGAGCATATCCACTCTTCCTCCTGCTCCCTCCAATTTGGTGTCAGCTGCAAACTTGGTAAGTGCATACTCTGTGCCACCATCCTTGTTGTCGACAGAGGTATGCAGCAGGACAGATCCCTTCAAGTTCCCTTTTTAATTCTTTCGCTTATTTTAAAGTTGTTTCCTCAAACATTAAATTGAGGAAAAAAAGATGAGTTTCCACACTTTTAATGAGTATGGGGTTTGGAATTTTTTGCTGTTTCTTTTTTTTCTCCTTTTTTCACTTGGAATAAAAGTCAAGAAGTAGAATGGATGGTAAAAGAAAAAAAAAAAACATCTTGACATGGCAAACCAAGGGTCATTTCCAAAATATTTATGTTGTGAAATATAAATGGATAGGAAAAGAACCTTGTAAAATGAAAGAGATTTTGATAAGATTTTTCAAATAAAACTTTTATTTCTCCCAAAGTAACACATATTGCCCCTCTGAAAACACTCGATTTAACTTACGTAGATTTAAAACCCACTAGATTTAGATTTACACAGAGTTGACTAAAACGAGCAAGGAACCAGCCACATTCAGAATAGCTGAGGCCTCAAACTCTCATGCAGTTACTCTGGATCAGTGATTGTGATAAAGACAGAAAATTATAATCAAATTAATGAAACACCCTTGATATATTTTCTGCTGGATAGAGAAATGCTTTACGTACTGTACAAATTTGGGATATGGTCCTGTTACTATTGCCAAAAAATTAGCACAGAATCAAACAAATGAGCCAGGCAAGAATGTTACTGAACCTTTTGTAACTGGGGAATGTGCAAGCAATTATTTTATCTCAATGCAACAGGAGAAAATTATATTTAAACTGTGCTGCCAATAAACATAGAATCATTTTTTTTCCAGGGCTGTTGCCTCAGGCAAGGTCTGTGTGATTCAGAATGGAAAAGTTTCTAAGCATTTTAAAAATTCATTAATCATGGTTATCTGATCTCTCCCCTGACAAATTAAAGGCCCAAGAGGACTGTTCAACCCTCCTTTTCCATGCCAGAGTTTTACCTTGAGTCCCAGAATCACAGAACAGCCCAGGACAGTGGGGACCCCTGGAGAACACCTGGTCTGGTTTATTGTTGAAAGCAGGGGTTTAGAACAGGTTATCTGAGGCCCTGTCAAGCCAAGTACAAATATTTCCAGTGAAGGAGATTCCACCAGTTCTCTTAATAACTTATGCAAATGTTTAATTGTTCTCACCATAAAGAATTTATTTCATGTGTCCAGACAGAATTTCTCCCTGTGCCCATTGCCTCTTGTCCTGTGCATCCTTGTGAAGGAAGTAGGAACTCCACCTCTGTATCTACTTTTCAGGTATCGGAAGACTGTGATTAGATCCCCTGAGCTTTCCCTTGTCCAGGCTGAACGGTCCCAATTTTTTTCAAACTTTCCTCATATGTCTACTTCTCCAGCCATCACGGTGGCCCTCTGTTGGACCCTCTCCAATTTTTCCATGACCCTTAAACTGAGGGTGGACCAAAACTGAACACTGTTTCATGTGTTGCCTAAATAATCACATCTCTTCACCTGCTGGGTATATTCTTACTGATATAGCTGAACACACAGGTTGCCTTCATTGATCCCACAACTGGTACTACTGATTGGGATGATTCCATCCCAGGTGCAGGACTTTGCATTTCTCTTTGTTAGACATCATGCATTTGCATGATTTGCAGATCTTCCAGCCAGTCAATGTATCCCTCTACGGTGGTGCTTCCTTTTGAAGAATCCACTTCTTCTCCCCATTTGGTATCTACGTACCTAGTCATGGAACAGAAGTCAAGCCATGTCACCAGTTCCACCTATTCCACACGATTCAGATTTGAAAATCTAAAGAAAATAAATACTCATAATAAATGGGTTTGAAATCAGGAAAACATGAGCAAAGAGAATAAACAACAATTATACAGTAAATTTGAAGAAACAGCATGGAAGCATCTGAAGACTATTAGAAAGTATCAGACAGAATTTTTTGATCTATGCAATGCATTCTTCCATGCAAAAGATAATACCAGATTAATGACATAGAAAATAGAATAAAGACGGAGCTTACACATAAATCTACCATTTAGAATCAGCTATAACATTCTTATGGCAATTAGCCTACCTGACAAAAATGCCCTTCTCAGGAAGCAGATAATATACCATTGAATTAACAGAGGAGAGAACCAAAGATGCAGTGCTGTAGCTTCCTCCAGTTGGTGGAGAAATGGCTATACAATTGCCTCTGGCCTTGGCAATGACTGAATGTTTAATGACAGTGGATTGTATTTACTATGCAAGGTTATCACCCACAGCTTTGCTGACAGTAAAGGAAGGAGTTCACACAGGGGAAAAGTTACTGTTCTTATCTCTCCTGCAGTTGCAAAAAGAGATCTGAAAGTATGGGCTGGAGAAGTTCATGATGTCTTGCTCAACCAAATGCTGAAGCACTTGCTGTCCAACAGGTGCTGTAAGACATTCTGTTTGGAACCAGGAGCTTCAGCATTGACCTCGGGATGCCTGGCAGCAAACATCGGCTTGTTTTGGTAATTATTTGCACCTATATCTTTCAATAAATCAGATTCTGTGACCTTTATGGACAAAGATTATTCTCTGACTGAAATCTGGCAGCTAAGAATGTAGTCTAGCATACATGGACTAGTCTAGAAATAATTTAATAATAATATTAACCTAGTAAATCAAATAATAATTAGATTAATTAAATAAAAATTAAATAATCTAATCTATTTAGACTACAATTCTAAAATTTAGGTAATGCATTTGTACTCCAAAAATTCTTCAGCTTTCGAAGTTGTTATCTTCTTGCTCAAATGGCTTTAACATCTGTCTTTTTTTTGCCTCCTGAAAAACAGAAAACTACAAGCTCAGAAATATTTTTTCCATATACTGATGCTCCAAATTAAAAAAAAAAATCTTAACTGCTTCTCATGAAACCCTCAGGCATACAAGTCTTTCAGATCCTCAAACATTTGCATCTTTTCACTGCTGTCTTTGCTAACTTTCTGCAGGTGTGTCTGGATTTTTGTTTTTATTTGAAGATTTTCGCAAACAACTCTACTACTGTCAAAACTATGCTGAGAAAGGTATTAACAACAACAAGTGTAGGCACTGCCAAATTGTTTATACAGTTTTGCTCTGACTTCTCTTCATCATACATTTCCATTCACTCCCTTGGCATTTAATTTCCAGTCAGAGAAAACTTTAATAACATTGACTCAGTAAATTGCTCAGTCTATTGCTGCCTCATTTTATCTGGCTGCTCAGACACATTAAAGATTTTAACAAGGATTTGCTGACTACAGGACATAACTATTGGGCAATGAATCTACCAGTAGTAGCCATAATACCCAGATTTTACTTCTCAAAATTGCAACTTTTCATTAAGACAGTATAGTGTTACTTCTTCCAGGTTCTCTGTTTATCAAGATAACTGAATGTTTCTAGATTAATGTAAATAAATAGATGTACCTCTAAATGTTGTCCTAATTTAGGCAAGTATGTCATACATTGGGAACTGTTTTGGATGGATATATAGCTGGCCGAATATAATTTCTAATTTAATAATTGCATTGTTTCTAGCTTAATAATTGTACAACAAAATTTAGCATGGAAGTGTGAGACAAACAAGAAAATTTAAGAATGCTTAGAATTACTTAATACCTTTTTTCTCTTCCTTGCCACCAAGATATTAACAAAAAGGGGGCTCTACAACCAAGAACACAATTTGGTAAATATCCTATACTAATTGCTTTCAAGACTTCATGCTACTGCTGCTGTTGTTGCTGCTCTCCTTTTTTCACAGTAGAGAAAAGTGCATTTCATGGATAATTATTTCCGGGAAAAATTTACTTCTATATCTGATAATGAAAGAAAATTACACCACCCCAGAAAATATTTTTTTACTAGTCATCAATAAACACTATAAGGACCTTTTTCATATCTTTAAATTTTCTCATATCTTTAGATTGTCTCATATTGCATGAATATATTTTTTATCTTCAGAGAGATAAGAGGGTTATGATAGCACAGAATGACAGCCAGCCTGGGCCCTAGGGAACAAAGAATGTCCTCACTCAATCCAAAAATATCATTCATATGAAAAAATTCCCAAAGCAGCAAAGACAAATCCTGGTCTGGAGAGGAAATGTAGCACAACACCACACCTCGTGATGAGAAAAGACAAAATGTTGTTCACATGTAATTTCCTGTACAGTCAGAAATAACGTTTCAACTGCCTTTGGTGGAATGCAATAACGAAGAAATTGATAGTTTCAAAACGTTCAACAATTCAGTAAATGAGCCCTTCTGAAAGGTTTCTGTTTTTAAAGAAGTATCCACATGCAGTTAAGCGATGACGACAATTCATCTGAAATGAGTGATGTGATGCCATGACAGGGTCACCCACAAGGATGTGTCTGTGAGCCCCTGAGAGGAGTCACATGAAGGTGGCATATGAGCTGCTGGTGTCAAGACAGGAAGGGACACTGAACTGTGTTTGTGCTGTTCTGAGTAAACAAAACAACGATTTTGGCAAACATGAAAGAAATTGAAACACAGGCACAGGGATGGATTTAAAAGTGCTAAGTTTCAACGTTTTAACTTCATATTTTATTAGACAAAATAAAGAAGCGGCCCATCCTGCCAAGACTTCTGTAGCACCTTGTGGCATTCATATTTGTACTAAGTATGCAGCACAACCTGTGGAGAAATAATTTTAGTGATTTTTGGAACTTGAATGCTTTGCATAACCTGCCTATTAGCAGCGTATAGAGACTTGCTGATGTTATAGGTAATGCTGCAACACAAGATCTCAGCGGATTGTCAGTCTTTGTGTGTCGCAGAGATGTCATTTATCTGTCAGACAAAGAATAATGCAACATTGTTCAGTAGAAACACCTTGGAGTAATGAGTCAGCTTAATCTGGGAGATGCAGTTCCCCTGGTTTCTCTACAGCGAAAGGAAACAGCACTAGGAAATACACAAAAGCAAAGCGATAAAATAAATGTGCATGAGTGGACACAAACCCAAGGGTCTGACAGAGTAAGACAGGAAGTTCTGGGCAAGGAAGAAGTCTGTACAAGTTCATCCTGATTAACTGTGACAGTGTCTGCACTTCTGGGCTTCGATGTGTTTTTGAGTTGTTGGTTCTGGGGGCATACCCTGTGGGTGTCTGCTCCCATGGCACCGAGACAGTCTAGCACCTTCCCTTCTCCCTTTGTGCTCTGGCTTCCACATAACATAACTCCACCCTTCCTCTGGGAACACAGTGGCCAGAACTTACTGTTAGGGGGGCACCATAAGGCCCAGGATCCCAGGATAAGCAGTGGCAAAAATGTGCCACAGCTGAGGAGCTGGCTGCCATCAAATGAAGATGCTGCAGTCCTGAAACAGATGACAGGCTCAGTGGTTACATTTAAAACAGGAGCAAGCTGAACGCTGTGGGGCTGATCATCCCTACAACTTAATTACTGACATTTCGCAAAGTACATGTGTGGTTGAAGCAAAATAGCTCTCTGCTGGACACTGCCTGGACATGGTTCATAGAAGAACATGCACCAGCAGGGGCCAATGGATGGGATACCAGTTCTCACTAGGCATAGTGGACAAGTGTGCACCAGGTTTGTCTTAGGGCCACCGGGCAGCACATGGGGCCCTGACTTAGAGCTGAATGCTATGTACTGTGGATGTGTGCCAGTTTATGTCACTTCAGCTCAGAAAGAGAGAAGAACTCATTTATTTAGCAGTACAACTCCAGCCAATGATTTGGATGTGAAGTCTGTTATAACACCCTGTAAAAGTAAAGCAGGGAGAATTCATTGTTGGAGAATTCATTTTAGGTCATGAACCTGTTCCTAAATTATAAATCTAGAATATCCTTATGGCTGGAATCGCTGAAGAGAATCTACATAAGCAACATTAGCTACAGTGAGCTGGGGAAAGGGAGTCAGCGTGCTCTACAAAGGCCTGAGGAGTCAGCTCTAGAGTCTCATTTTCATAAAGGGATCAGAGAAACAAAGCTCATGCCTGGGAATGGAGCCAGAGAAACTGCTTACTGATCTAGGCATACATACAAAGATTCAGCGCTTGAGGACCCAATGCATCAGCTTGATGAAAATCCAACAGCTTTTACCAGGATTGTGAACTTTCTGTTTGATTTCTACTCCTGAGTAAGTTTGCACAGGCTTTGAGGAGAATAGGAAAAAAGTACAAAGAAATAAATACATAAATAAAAGCACTGCAAGTCTTACACATGCTGTTTACATCAGAATTCAGCCATGAGTCTGCGATATCAGAGTTGGCCAGCACTTTGATATACCAAAAATTTAATTTAAAATATTTTCCAAATGAAGGCCAGTAAGGCTGCTCCACAACTTGAGACCTGCATGCTCAGAAGGGCACATGTACAAAGGACAACTGCCTTTTTCCGCCAGGACATTTAGCAGCAGCAGGAGAAGGTGCAGAAATGCTTTTTCCTCTCACCATCCAATATTCAAATATCATCTTCTTCAGAGTTTTGTATGCAATGGAGGCTGAGGTATAGGGAAAATTTTGAGAGGCCATTTCCTTTAATCCATACACAATTCTCAGGTTCCTTTTGCTTACTGGCATAGATGTCTCCAGAAAAGGTAGGAACGATGTTCATTTTCATGTTAAGACAGAAGCCTGGGAAAACAAATTGATTAATTTACTTGACAAGATATACTTTTCAGCTGCAGAAAAAAGAAGCTACCAAGAATATTTGGCACTTACTTGATTTACAGCAGTTTCAATATTTTTAAAATATAAAAAAAAATTGAGAAGCTTGACATGAAACCTGTGCCAGTGCACTCCACCTTTCAAATCCCAATACAGAAAAAAATCAATTCTCCATGCACTGCATTCAATGTTCAGAAACTATGAGATTCTTTTCGAAGTCAGGCATTATATAGCTCCGCTGTATTCATTTCTCAGGTGAAAAGCAAAAGCCTGTGGGGACAGCGACAATCTGTGTTATGCAGTGTTTAAATTTTGATCTGTGTCTCCTTTGTTGTGCTGGATTAAGTGCCACCATGAGGAAAGTTGAGGTCAATGGGAAAAAAATCACGCCACAAAGCCATAGCTTCCATTGCAGTGCAGAATCTCAGATTGCCTCTGTGAACAAAGCTGTTACACAAACACACAAAGGGCATTTTAAAATCATTTTAATAATAAAATATGTCAGAACCATACTGAAAACTACACTTCAGTGTACTGAAGTCAGTGAACTGATTTTTCATGCATTATACAATGCCAGTTACCACGTAAACAGCTATGAATCCAAGTAATATATAATTTAGGAGTTCTGTGTTTCACAAAGTAAGCATCAGAAAGCACTTCATGTATTAAGTTCAAAAAACAAGTTATGACCTTTAGCGTTCATATGTACAAAAAAAGCTGGGAGACAGGAGAATAGATGACTCAATTTTGAATTACGGGGCAAAAATTGTCTTCCATTCAAATATTATCTTCAATTTCAAAGAGATTTCTAGGGTTGAAGACACTCCTGAACCTTTAAGAATTATGAGGAGTGAAACACACGAAAGATTTGGAGACTCTTTCCAGCAACAACAAAGGATTTGAGCTCATGGTTTTAGGTACAAAGTACTTCCTTATTTAGTCACATGCAGTAGAGATGGTATCTTTCAGGGCAAAAGTATTTATGGTCTGGTTTTATAGTATGACATTAGGACTTGACTATTCTCCTCAAAATATGTGTCATCACTGTTGCCGTCATGCACACCATCTATCTGGTAGCATGTGCTTGGCCTCTGCTTTAGCTCACACCAGCAACTTCTCATGGCAGAGGAACCTGCACGTGCTGGAGGGGCTAGTTCACTACCCCTTTGGGCAGCACAGACCTGGCTGAAGCAGGTCTAGCACTGACTGTTGCACCCAAGATTTTCTAAATTCACTTCAGCAGATCGTTTGCCCTTACCTGTGCCTCAGCACTGAGTATTTCCACTCTGCACCACTTCCTGTGTCTCACTACAAAGACAGAGAGGGGAGAGAACCCGCGTCCACTGAGAAGTGTGAGGATTCCAGGAAGGGGTCTCCTTCCAGACAACCCTAGTGGTATGCCCCTGCCTAATGCCTTCTGCTAGGAAGGAAATCAGCTTCTCCTGTTGCAAAGATTTTTTTTTCAGTTGATTTAAAGAAACAGGAACTAGTGGAGAATATTTTATAAAAATAGTAAAACAATGCAATCAGGACAGTGATGTGTTCATAAAAACAGTACCTGGGTACATATGAATATTCCAATTCTTCTCCTCCTGTCTTTAAAGAGGCTTCTACAGCACTAACCTTATCTCTAAGGACAAGTGTACAGTGTTTTTTTATTATTATCCATAGAGTTCATCTAAAAAAAAAAAAAAAAAAAAGAGTCAGAAATAAAGGACTGAATTGAATAGGAGAAAACAATAAAAAAAAGATATAACCCCTCTCTTTAGGTTGGTGGGTCCTGGCAGTCATTAATGGAAAAACACATTCTTTTCTTTTCAGCCATATTTAGATGCAAATGATTAGTGTCAGGGTTGTAGTAAGGTAAGGCAAGTGACAGGGCAGGCGCTCCTGGCACTTGACAAAGACTGATGCGGCACATGTCAGTCCTGAAGAATATTGCAGCTCTGGGCCACAATGGAGTGCAATGGGCATGGAGTGTGTAAAAAAAATTACACCAGGAGTTACTGACTGCTTGTAATTCAGGAGAAATTCAATCTCAACTGAATACACAGTGAAGCTAGATACATCTGCTAAAGCTGTCGTGGGAACTGTAGTTTCAGGAGCAATGTGTGCTGAGAGAGGAGAGAAATGGTTGTTCAACAGGTGCCTCGTGGAGATGAGTAGCTTTTTCAACATGTTACAGAAAAAAATTCAAAAGACAAGTAAGGCCAAGAAAGTGTGCAACACCAGAAACACTTAAAACGGTTCTAATACTCAGACCAATAAGTATTTGCATAAAGAAGAAAGTTCATATCTGATGTCTTATGGCAGCTACATCAAAAATACTTAAAGATCACTCAGATGCATATGTCAAAGGCAAAGTTCAGGTAAAAACAAAGTCAGTTACAGGCCTGAATGACAGAAAGCATTGTGTTAGAGTCATCGAGTGTTTTCAGATTTCAGTTGATAAAGATGATGTCAGAAATATTTTGCCATACAAGAAATCTGAGTGCCATTATTATGATGGTAAAAGTCACAAAATGCGGTCAGTCCTAATATGGCAATAGAATAACAAGTTATGGAAGATTCGTTGGAGCACCTGGTCTACAAGAAACAAAAAAATTAAATACATCAGATCAAAATATTTAATAATATTAGGGGATAGACACATACTGCTGGGTATAGCTCAATTTGTAGGAAGAGAATATGGTCAAAATTCAGATTTTTTTGTAGATTTCAGAGGACAAAACAAAAATAGGTAACCTCGAAATTAAATCAAATTGTTAAAATGATGGTAGATCTGGAGTGGTCTAGTGTTGGAGAGTAGTCATGTGTAGTTGTACTTGCAGAGACTAGATGTCTAATTTTAATTAATAATTTCTCAGTAATGTCATGAATTACATATCTTGACCTAAACACAACCTGGTGTCATACTTGGCATTGACTTCCAGCATCCTTTAAGATATACTTTGAACTATTGCAGTAATTTGTGTCACAGTTTTGCGAAATAAAATTCTTTGTTAGGCCTTCACTACTGCATTCCATCAGTACTACATACCAATGAAAATTAATGTCACAGATGAATAACTGAAATTATTTAAAGACAACAATCTTCTTAAAATCACACGTATTACTGTTGTAAGTAAGGGGCAAAAGATATCTCACAGGAAAGTGGGTTGGTAAGTAGCAAAGCGTGTTGTTTCGCCTTCTGATGACAAGAGATAGCTGCACAGCCTGTGTTTAAAGAAAGCAAATTCCTCATCACCTTGTCTTCTATGAATACAATGAAGTGAAACAAAATTTGAGCAACTTATTTCTGTATCAACAGTCAAATTGAAACCAGAGCAGCATTTTAAGAACACCCTGGCAGTGCTTGTTTCATTTCTGTTTAGCAGGTAAGCCATACTGTGTGAAAGTCTTCATTTTGGAAATTGTTATTGAACTATGCATATGTCACTCTACAGTTTCAGAGGAAAAGATAAACTCATCACATTAGTTTATAATTCTTTCTATATTGGGACGTTTACATATTTACATTACCAGTTGCTTCTCTGTAAACAGTCACACTGCATTAAATGAGAAAGGACAGGAGAATAAGTAACCAAAATTTGATCTGCCCTTGAAATCACTCTGCTTTTAAGCAAGGGGAATCTGGGTGTTTCCACTTTGCCCTGAGCAGCTTTGAAAGTAAGAGTGCAAGGTGACAATATAAACTGTTATAATATAACTCTCTTAGGAGCTGCCATGCTACAGATGGATTCTGCTATTAATGTTTTTGTCAGACTTCTAGCACTCCTACAGTCCATCAGCTAAGGACTTGGGTGTCCTGAGTACTCATCACAGCAACTGCACTAGTAAACTGTTTCTAATCTGACCGAATGGCTGTGAATAGGTTTTATTGCTCAATCAAGATATTACGCTATTAAATACTCCAGCCAGTTTTATTCTTCTATTTTTGTTTTGCTTTTCTGAATCATTGCATTAATGTGAATGACAAGGATTCATCCTGTCTGAAATACCAAAGTAACTGCAAAAGGCCAAGACCATATCATATTCACAAATTGAAAAATTCTGTTACTACAGATTAGATGCCTGGAAATCATTTGAAGTTGAATAAGAAGCAATATCTTTTTCCTCCTGCCCCTGGGACAAAGTATTGAATAAAAAACATTTAATTAAGGCCAGTTTCTAGGGTACTGAATTGTTTCCATTAAATGGCCACCTCTATTGACTTCTGCTCATTTTTAGAAATTAATTGAAAGCAATTATGTCTTAGGACAGTTTTGTCTTTTGATTTTAATCAGTCAACTCCTATGCAGGTCTCCCACCTCTTAATGATGACATTTTATCCTGTAATCAGTGGATGAGATGATCTTTATATTGGTATATACTTCAAGCTGTGTCTATTTGTTGACTTTTTGTGAAGTCGTAGAGCATCCTATTTGAATAAGGACAGAATCTACACTTAAAGTATGGAAATATAATGCAAGTGTATTGCAGAAGCACAAACAGAGATTATTTGGCTGCATTTAAAAATGATCCGATTTTCTTAAAAAAATGATATTGTGGATGTATGTATGTATATCAATGCAGGTGAAGAAGAATAGAGTGAGGGCATGGCATTTAACATCTGTAGTTCAGGAAAGGACACAACACACTTGTAGCATTTTATGTTTTGGAGAGAGGTACTGCCTGCACTTTAGATCTGGTTCTTGAAAAATGACAGAGGTCTCATTTCTACTCTCAGATAGTGTTGTTTATTATTTCTAAATTGCAATCATTTTTATTTTTTTTTTTCAACCTGGATAACAACCTCATCAGTATCAAATTTAAATATCTTTATGTATTAATACATAATATCTCAGAACCGGGACTGCTGTCACTGAAAGGTCCTTGGGAATAGGAATATTTCCTTGGAGAAGTGTTTAGTGTCACATATTTAAGCACAGACATAATCTCAGTGACTTCACTGTATTCTCTGTCTTGCACATATAAATTCAAAACTCCAAAACAGTATGAAAGGAAATATTTTTATTAGGCTCATATCTGAAAGCCCTGTACGCTCTCCCAAATCTTACCTTTCATTATACTATAGTATTTTTTCAGTAGTAAGAGCTGCAAAAAATGCCTTTAAAACATAAACCCAAGATGGGTGTTACAAAATGCCAACAAGATACTACAATGCAGCAAGACAGGACAATAGACTTGGTAGCTGAGAACTGTCTCAGATGTTTTAACTGTAGTGCCTAAAATTCACCATTTTTTTCATATATCCAGATATCACTGCTCTGTGAATAATATCCCAGATTTAACACCATAAAGGACAGATACCCTACCTGATGATGCTTTGCTGAAGACAACATGAATGTGCATCCAAAGCACAAATATACACATAAACTGTTACTAGAAAAATACTTTCTTTGTGATTCACAAAACCAGATTCTCCCTCAATACACATCACAGTTTAACCTTTGCTTAATTTGTGCAGTATATTTAGGTACATTGCTGAATCAGTACTTCAATCAGAATAATTACACTGACGGCATTTGAGTTATATCAACTGGAAGCCTGAAGGCAAGGGTAAAAGAATTAAGTGGAATACTAAAACAATTCAAATAAAACTAATGATTGAGGTTTTCTTGCCGAGTTTCAGCATCCGTGAAAAGACGGGAAGGACTCTCACACGCATTGGTATGATGCACAGTCGGATTCTTTATTCTCCCGCTTGCGTGGTTATATACATTTTCCATATCTGTACACACGATTACGCTTATATCGGATAGGCTACAGACATAAATCACACGCTGTTCACGCGCCCCACATTCCCTTATGATTGGTAACTATGCACTAATGCCAATAGCAACAGACTGCCTCCACATCCTTGAACACATCTTGTTTTTGCTAACCCACACCATGTGCACTATCAGAACTTTCTCAATGGCTATTCTTAGCTGTCTTTACCAGCAGCCGGTTCAATTATACTGTTTTGCTTAAGCAGCCTAGTCGTGCTAATTCTCCAGCTACATCGACCCCAACATTTTCTCAGTCATTCATGCTAGGTATTTTAGTTAGCTTTATGTTTTTTTTTTTTCTGATAAATAGACACATTTTGTGGTCAGAGCACTAGAGCTTTTGGCCTACCTAGAAGATGTAGTTTGGCTTTTACTTTCAAGAAGGAGAAATACAAAGATACTGGCTAATGGTGTGAATCAGAAGATGAGTTGGTTTAGTTTTCCCCAATGCCACCCTTGAAGTAATTACACAGGCTGGTTACTGCTAGAGGTACCCAGACCCAGTGGACTCCAGGATGCAGGGGATTTTTCCCATCCCTATCTGATGGTTCATTTAAGAGCCTCAAAAGGTATAGTAGCAGAAAGAAAAGGTTCTTTTTAGCAGCATTTGAGAGGTACATAGCCTCTTAAGAGTGAATGCATCTAATGTAAAATGATTGAATTTAACTACTGCACTGAGAGTAACCGAAGTCTTTGAAGCTTTCTGCTTCACATTGAATCAAGGACATGCAACACACACACATAGACACACACAGAGGACTCTCTGGTCTTGAACATGCAGTGTACCCTTCTGCTGGCCCCAGAGCCAGGTGCCTCCAGCTGCGCTCTGGTGAGATGCCCCCTGCAGTGCTGCATCCAGCTCTGGAACCCCCAGCACAAGAAGGACGTGGAGCTGTTGGAGGGGGTCCAGAGGAGGCCACAAAAATGATCCAAGGGCTGGAGCACCTCTCCTGTGAGGAAAGGCTGAGAGAGTTGGGGCAGTTCAGCCTGGAGAAGAGAAGGCTGTGGGGAGACCTTAGAGCAGCCTTCCAATACCTGAAGGGGGCCTATAGGAAAGACGGGGACAATCTTTTCAGCAGGGCTTCTTGCGATAGGACGAGGAGTAATGACTTTAAACTAAGGGAGGGTAGATTTAGGCTAGATCTAAGGAAGACAATTTTTACCATGATGGTGGTGAAACACTGGCACATGTTGCCCAGAGAGGCAGTGGAGGCCCCCTCCTTGTAAACATTCAAGCCAGGTTGGATGGGGCTCTGAGCAACCTGGTCTAGATGAAGGCATCACTGCTCTGCTCGCTGCAGGGGGATTGGGCTAAATGACCTCTAAAGGTCCCTTCCAACCCAAAGCCTTCGATGATTCTATGATTCTGCAATTCCAATGTTGTCCCTTGGCTCCACCTCCCCACCGTCAACAAAGAGAGGAAGTTTGTTCTGCAAATTTACATTTGTGCCTAGTGGTTACAATATGCTTAGATGTTTTGCACCTCCTTCCCTTCCCTTCCCTTCTCTCTCTTCTGCTGCTGTTCTCGACATCCCCTCCTCCCTGCCTCCATTCCCACGCGCCACACCACCTCTGCACTTGCTTCAAAGGTTGCTGCTGAGATCAGCTGTTCCGTCACTGGCTCTCCCTTTTTCTGGCTGCCTGGCATCTGGCTAAGACCAGCCCACCGCAGGCGGTTACCCTTCTTTTCAGCAGGGAAGGAGCACAGAAGGGACAAACAAAAAATTTTCCCCATATTGTATAGACTTACCCTTTAACAGTTATATGTAATGCTATGAGAATTTGAATTAGACCCCATTTTCAGAAGAAAACTGTATTTGATCATTCCTATTTGTAGTGCAGTACTGAGTAGAGTCATACTTTATTTTTAATTAATTTGTCCTTATTAAGTCTTTATTTTTTCATTTTGTTATCCTTCATGTTGAATACAAGTTGTAGCATAGCTCTGTACATTTTAATACTAGCTGTTCACGTAGAAATATCTGAACACTTTCTAAAGTATATTGTTTTTTTTCATTTCAGAAATCATGTTATTTCCTGGGCTATGGAATCTACAGTTAAATTTTGTTACTACAACTTTTTAATACCCGAACATAAACACTGCGGTGTTTAACACTGTGCAATTTAATCATTTAATGAATTATTCATTATTTTCACTATGTGTGATATGTTTATGTTTAGGTATGTGTACTAAAAACAAGTGTGCACAGATTTAAAAAATGAACACCCATACATTTTTTAACAAGGAAACAGATGTTCAGATTAATACACCTGTGAAAAGAAATATTCTGTGTTTTCTTGTTGGTGGTTAGTTTTTTGATTTTTTCCTTCTAACAATAACAATTTGCTGAAATATTCCATGAATTGAAGATATATGCCAGATATGTATTTTGACCTTGAGGATTTGCAGTCTGATTTTAATCTATTTGAACAATTTATTTTTGTAGGGAGAAAAAGGTCAGTTCCAAAAATCTCTATTTAATTTAATTTGAACAGAATCTCAGTGAAGCATAACAAATTCTGCTTCTGTTGCTGACAAAAGCTAAGTTTACTCACGTTCTTTATGAGTCATGATATCATGTACATTTTTATTCCAGAAAGCCACTATCTACTTAGTCTAAATTGTGGAATTATTAGTAAAATTAAGGTTTTACATCTGAAAATTAAGGTTTATATGAAAACATAGCAGTGTTCACCCATTGAGGAAAACCAAAAGGAGCTCTGAGGATGGGACACAGCTGCAGCAGGCATGCGAGGAATCCACACAGCAACTCCCTGCAACGTACCATAAAGGATGGAGTGGAGTGGAGTGGAGTGGAGTGGAGTGGAGTGGAGTGGAGTGGAGTGGAGTGGAGTGGAGTGGAGTGGAGTGGAGTGGAGTGGAG
>Ga0065711_1030514_pt1 | contig 32279 bp, 14 predicted proteins | sample Hoacrofraction12_FD_59098 | JGI IMG/M metagenome (GOLD analysis project Ga0065711, IMG submission 59098) | Hoatzin crop microbial communities from Cojedes, Venezuela - Epithelial fraction 12 v2 (version 2) | ecosystem: Host-associated > Birds > Digestive system > Esophagus > Crop | place...
CCCTTTTTGAAGACTGGAGTGACATTGGCCTTTCTCCAGTCCTCAGGCACCTCTCCTGTCCTCCAGGACCTCTCAAAGATGATGGAGAGTGGCTCAGCAATGACATCCGCAAGCTCCCTCAGCACTCGTGGGTGCATTCCATCGGGGCCTATGGATTTGTGGACGTCCAGATCGCTTAAGCGATCCCTCACACAGTCCTCCTCGACCAAGGGAAAGTCGTCCTCTTTGTAGGCTTCTTCTCTTACCTCTGGTGCCTGGGATTCCTGAGGGCCAGTCTTAGCACTGAAGACTGAAGCAAAGAAGGCATTCAGTAGCTCTGCCTTCTCCGCTTCAATGTGGCTGAGCAGATGTAGATACCAACATTGTTGGCAGTTAGGTGAGAAAAAACCACCCATCCTTTGCTGCAAGGCAAGTGGTGATCAGGCTGGCTCCTAGGGAAAAACAGCAGGTCGATGAGTGAAGGGTCAGTCAGGCAAAGCTTCTTGAAGCCCTGCTGACCTCTCTCCAGCCTAGCCCAGTAAGTAACAGAATGGTGCATGTGGAGAACTCGTCCTGAAATACTCAGTTACCTTTTGCCAGCTGCCAAGCTAGTGCCAGGTGTGACTGTTTCTAGGTTGTGTTTGGAGACAGTTGTGTTGGAAAAGGCAAAGACAGCCTCTTGGTATGGCTGGAAGTGGTCGGCATTGGACAATTTGTGAAAAATCCCATTCACTGTTCCCTGCCAAACCCCATCTCTCCAGCGGAGCCAAATTTTAGCAATGACATCAGTGATGATGTGCATTAAGTTTCGCTAAAGCAACAGAGCACTATGGACGGACTTGTCCCAGAGGGAGAATATTCCCTTTTGATCTGCTCTGCAGGTCCTTTGCCCTCAATGTGTGGATCTGTACACCTCGCTTCTTCCACACACTGACATCAGTGGAAACTCCACGTTTAGACAGGTGCAAACTGTGTGGTACTGAGATGCATCAGAGTGATAAGGGCTCTGAACTGCTAAGTGATGAGGAAAATTCCTCTTCCTGCTCCTACCCCACTGTTTAATTTTGTGTTACCTAGCAGGAGAGGATAATTCTGTGATGTATCCTTTTCTGAGATCACGGAGTTTTCTGTTTAGTGACATTCACCATATCAATATGTCTCATTTGAAGAGTTCAATTAGTAATTTGTGAAACTAATCAGCAAGATATTAGAGACCTAGTGCAATGACGTGCTTCTGAAGTGATCTTATGAAGGACTTGTAATGTAAGCTATCATATCAGATAGGCTAATAATAAAGCAAACTGGTTCATTCAAAAGAAAATAGTCTTTCTCAGGTTAACATCCTCTGCCATAATTATGGCACTTTAGCAGGGCTGCACTGTACAAAGTCAGTGAGCAAAGGCGAATTTTTTTTTGACGGGGATGGCAATAGCTTATAGGTTGCAATTAGGGATGTATGAGGCAGGGTCACTATTTTTGTGTAACTGAAGTTCTGTGGAACTCTTAAGGCTACATCTGGACTGCAGTTGGGTCAGAAGATCCTAGCGCAAGTCGCTGTGGCTGGGCTAGCTTCAAATTCCAGACTTTTGGTGCCAGGTGCACTTACATCATCAGACAAAAGAATGCCCATGTTGTCCAGCAGATATGCCCACTGCTCTTTGCAAATCCTCCAGCTTACACTGAGAGCCCCCTCAGTCTGGGCTTGGGGAGGGGCAAGTGTAGTTGATCCCCTAGTACATTTGGCCAAAACTTTCCTTGCTCCAGATTGCCTGACTTAGGCATGGGTGCAGTTTAGTGTGCACTTTGGTCCAAGACAGTCCTTCAAAAAGGTCCTGAGCTCAGCTCTTCCTCAGTGCAAATACGGAAACTTTGAGCCTACGCAGCAGCCAGGCTAGCAGCCAGAATTGTGGACAGAAAGCAGGTAAGTCACAGGGCTGGACACACTTGAACTGTTTTGATTCCCACTCATTACACAGTGACGTAGAAATAGCCTTGGATTATATTTTAAAACTGTTTAGCCCTGACCCACATCCCAGTGAAGTCAATGAGATGTTTGCCAGTGACTGAAATGGGCTCTGGAACAGGCCTGCAATGTTACTAGTTCCTTCAAATGCTTCCTTCACCTGTAGGATGAAAGTTCTTCTCCTGAGTCAATGGGCCTCCTTACTTCTTCCTCCCCTCTCAGTTTCCATGGGCCCCTAGCATGGGAGACTCAGCCTTATTCATCTTTGTATTTCCATGTCTCTGAATCAGGCAGGTTCTGGGTATGTTCCACATAGAAGCCTGTTATCTTTTCAAGTGGCAAAAAAGAGGGGATTTTTCCCTAGTCACATAGTTTTTCCACAGAAATGTATTCATGAGAGTTAAACTTGCCCAAACTATGTTAATGTATGTGGTTGGCTTCTGTGCCAAATTTCATTGTGAATAAGACGCAAAATAAAAGGGCTCTTGTGTCTCCCTTTCCTCCTCCCTGAATCCCTCCCATAATTTTTGAGTTCATAAGCCCATTTTGTATGCGAATCAGATCAGGAGAGGAAAGGCAGGGGTATTACTGTTTCTTTTAAACTGTGCCTTTGCTTTAAACTATTGATAGACACATGAAAGTTATGACTGAACCAAGAAGAGGCTAATATGATGGGGCTGGATCTTATAGTTGGTGTAGATCAGAATAATTCCATTTGTCCTAAGTGAACGTTGCTAATTTACACCAAAGGAGGGGGCAGCCTTAGCTCATTAGGGGCTCTGTTCATTGCTGCTTTGTTATTCTAAGGCGTTTTCATTTAACAAGAGAAACGGTGTCTCTTTTTAATACAGATGTCAGGACTTCACCTTGACAGCCTCCTTCCAGAGTATGCACCGTGGATTACCACAGCGCACGCAAAACATTGGTTGAGTTTAGGCAGCTCTGTTAGCCAGATGGCTATGAAACCTTCATAATACAAGCTGTAGCTATTATGAGCGATTTCTCTTCGGTGCATGTCCTGACAAGCTGCTGTTATTAAGTTTCAGTGTATTTCTGTTAATGTTACCTACCTATTTTCATTCCTGTATGCTGTCACACGGAGCTGGTTGGCGTGGTCTTGGGAACTGGGCTTCGAGGCTCCTCCCTGTGAAAGTTGCCAGCTCATTTATTTGTTTCTTTCCGGTGGTTCAAGCTGGTGCGTTATTCAGAAACTTCTGAAAGAGTGGGGTTGGGTAAACCTCTGATTCAGTTTGTCTGAAAGCACCCTTGGAGTCCTCCTCCACGTCTTGCCCTCCTGTGACTCTGAAATAGGCTTGATGAGGCTAATTTGGAGCCCGTTTCTGAGAAATCATCCGTGCTTCTGTTGGAAATTTCCCTCAACTTGAAGGTCCCTGTCCTTTCTTGCAGAACTGCGATACTAGTTTGGGCCCTGGCTCTCCCTGGTCTTTGTTTCTCAGTCTTAGAGGTCAGAAGTGCAGGAGGAGAGGGGCACAAACACAGCGTGAGTTGTGAGGTGTGAAGGTGAGGTGGCGAGAAGATGGCTTGTGTTTTATCCTTATCCCAGCATTACTTTGCAGGGGCAGTGGCTGCTGGTCCAAATTATGTTCTCCTGATGGCTGCTCAGTTTTGCAAAGCCTGTTAACTTTGCAAATGGTGGCAAGGATATGGGAGTCTGAAAGAAGCTCTGAGTACTCGCTGCTTTTGATCTTGCCAGTGTTGTCTCCCTGTGTTTAGCAACAGAAAGAGCTGTGGAACAGGAGCTGCTCTAGGCTGTTGGCCGGTGGTTTAATCCTTCTGGGATGAGGTGGTTTGACTGATAGCTGTAGGCTCTCCTCAGCCCACCTTTGCCCTGTAGGAAAGATGCTGATGCTGCTGCAGCTACACAGGAGTCTGCACACAGCCAACAGCATAGATCGTGAGTTGTCCCTGTGGATGGAGCACACTTATACATGCCTGGGCCGAAAGGACAGTGACAGCAATGTGCTAAGTGGTTACATGCAACTGGAAATACTTGGTATCTAAGTGTCATTCCTGACAAGACATTTAGTTTTCCGAGGTCATTTATACTACGTAAGATTAACAAATGAACTAAAGAAGCTCTTTGTAGAACATACTTTCAGCAAACCAGTTCAGTTGGTTTGTCGGTTTATAGCACTTCTTATATGAACTGCCTGAATGCTGAGAGTTGTTTTTTTTTTATATGACAGTAGTCATGTTAGCATCCAAAAAAGTGTAATCTTGAGTTTGGCTTTAGAAATCCTGAGATTTTAGTACGCAGAGCTGGATGGAAGTTGCCTTCTGGTTTTTGCATCAGAGGCTCTCAGGCCCTTGCATTCACAGAGGATGAAAACTGACTTTAAATCAGAGATGAGGTTCTTAGGTACGTAAATTATTTTAGTGGAAAGTCACTGTATGTAGTACTACTCACTATAAAATTGTAGGAGTTGGCCATTTTGGAGAAATCGGCCAACACCTGGTATCTGGAGAAATTATTCGCAATACAAGGAGAGACGTTTGTTCCTGTGCAGCTGAATATGTAGCAGACAGATCTAAATTACTCTTTGCAAATATTTTGTTACAGTGGTGGGTGCAAGACCCTTATGGAATGGATGCTGCAAAAATAAGAGAGCACCCAGAAGCTCTTTGGCTGGACTAGCCTCCTGCAGCATCCCCAGAATCCCTCTGTAACTTCACCACACGAGCCAAGGTGCAGTCCCCAAAGGGCAAGATGTCCTTTGGAAAGAGTTTGATGGCTTTCATTTCAGCTGCTACTTTTTGGAGAGGAAGAGATAGGAGTGACTGCATGGTAGCTGTTTTGTAATGGGTAGCCTAAGAAATTTCCATCACAGTTGCAATCTGCTTAGGTGGACCTGTGTTCTCTCCCAGCCTGTGAAGAGAAACCAAGTGTCTGGCAGGCAATAACTAGATTATTTCAGAAACTCCTTGCTCTCCTTTCAAGGAAGTGCTTTTTGCTGTGATATGAGACTACTCAGTCCTGCAGACTTTTTCAGTTGGCCTTGGCTCTAATCACCAGTGTTCCTGTCCTTTCCTACGAGGGGGCTTGCTTTCACATCTCAGATGTTTATACTGAAGTCAGCCAGGTACTCATCCAAAGGAACCAGTGTCTTGGGCTCTGATTCAAACCCTGAGCTGTGCCCAGGAGAATGGCCCAGGTGACCCACTCACCCACCCACCTCTGGGTGTTCAGGAAATATGGCAAGGCTTTGGGTAGCATGTTTACAGTACATTTGCCAGCTGCAGTGGGAGAAGGGTTTTCTTTGCAGTTGTACGTAAATTGTTGTGGAAATGGGGAGCAGTGATGTTCTTGTTTCAAGAATTGTCGTGAATGCTTGGTTTTGAGGCCAACCATTCAGCTCCAGTTATCTCCATGAATCAAGATGGTTATCTCTGTAAATTATTGCAGTGTGTCTCAGGTATTTGAAGGTGGTGCTTCCTATCTGTGGGAAAAATAAAAAAAAAAAAGAAAAAAGAATCAATGTTTGTTTCCCAAACTATCAAAAGCTTATTAGCCTCAGGCAGATCTTTTTATCTGCAAGGAATAAAGCAATTATGTCCAGATCCTCGGCCAGTACAAATCAGTTTAATGCCCTTGGCCCATTGTTATTTCTCATGCAGGTTCTCTTGAGTGGGATTTAGGCTGTGTTTAAGCATATCCATTCTTCATGTGTCCAGTTCGAAGCTTAGCAGAACAACCATTAGTCCTGGCTCTTGGAGGTCTTGCACTGGTTGCCACCCTTGTCTCCAGTGCCTACAGAGTTGATGGAGTAAGGTTGTGAGCCTTTTGTCAAGTAGCCAAGTGAGACGATTCCTTTGAAGGATCAGTGGAGAAATGGGAGCTCAAAAGGTGAAGAAGAAGGTAGTGAAGCTGAATTCAGGTGACCCCAGGTGTAAGTAGCAGGCATATATGTTCCTCTCAGTATTGCAAGGCTGATGCAGTTTTATCTGATGTTTAGGCAGAACTTCACCCAAGCCAGCATGTGCCCTGGGGGACTGCTGAATGTTTAGGCTTCCCAGCTTCCCTGCTTCCCGGCTGAATGGACTGGTGGTCTGGCAAAGTGCAGTATGTCTCCAGAAAATCTGGTTGCCACATGAAATCGGCAATGTTTTCCTCCCAGAATAAAACCTACATCTTCCACTTGCATTTGGCTAGATTGACTAAGAGCCATAGAGTTAAAAATCATAACGTTCATAGAGATGCAGACTCCTTTGCCAAGATTCATGACAAGAAGACAGTAAAGGAGGCCAGCTCCCACTGTTTCGGGGTTACTGGCAGAGCAGGGCCTTCTTCCACTCCCAAGGGGACAGCTATGCTAGCCAGGAGCAGTGGTGGCACCAGGCGAGGAGGTGAGGATGGGGGACCCGAAGGCCATAGGTGCATCGGGTGCTGGCAGCCCTGCCCGCACTCCCTGGTGCCCAGGAGGAAACCTGACTGAGCCAGTCGAAATCCCTCTGGCAGCTCCCAGCTCCGTGGAGTCCTCCTCCATCTCCCCCGAGCAGGATCCTGCCTTCTAGCCAGGGCAAACCCTCATGTATCCACAGGTGATTTCTTTGGGGATGGGGGTATCAAATCAAAGCAGGTTGGCCCTTCTGGCTGAGAAGGTCAGGTTACTGCAGTTCTCCCTGACACTTTTGCCTTTTTTATTTTAAGGGCGTGGTATATTTTGTAAGTTTTATGTTTATCAAGAAGTTGATTGTGTAAATAAAATTGCGGCTTTGTGTGCCAAATAGCTGGGTTATGATTTCCTGGAGGAGAGCCAAGACCGTGTGTGGGAGCATGCCAATGTTAATATGTTCACTTTGCTAAGAAATATGGCATGTGTGAAGCAGTGAGGGAGGATGCTCTTCGAGCAGTGGTGCTGGTTAACCCTTCCCTGGCACGACCGTCTCCATGCTTATGCCAGGCTTCCCCCAGTAGTGTTTCACAAACAATTTGTGCATTCACGGGCAGAAGGGGCTGAGGTTCTCATGGGCCTTCCTGGAGCCTGGCCAAATGAACATGGGCTTCACAAGGCTCGAGATGCCACCCCGATTTGCCTCCCATGGCGGGAGCTCGTGTTTTCTTGAGCCAGCATCTGAAGGCTGCATCGAACAAACCTCAGAGGGGCCTCTGAGAGAGGCCAGGTCAGGCACGTGCCTGGGGATGCCGGGCAGGGAAAAGGGCCTTGGGCTAAAAGAGAATAAACTCCCTGACTGTAATGACTTTATTCCCTATTTACTACTAAGTGCTATCCAAAAGTTTACCCTGTTTCTATCCTGCAGAGGCAGCCAGAGTTTTTCTGCAGTGGCTCTTCGAATAGCAGCTGAATCACTAAACAGTTTGAGAGTAGTTTCTCTGTGGGGTGTTGCTGCAGAGGGGAAGCCTCATGTCACTGAAGGCAACAGGAGCATTACTACCAGGCTTTGACAGTGCCAGAATTATGCTCTGGTTGCTTGTTTTGTTACTTTTCCCCTGCAAATCATGCAGGTCTTGTCTCAGAGCAGCTCGCATATCCTTCCACTCCTCCTTAGGTCATCATATTCTGGAAGTATGTGAAACGAATGCAGAAAATATAACCTCTTGCTTTCCACCAAAAAGGAAATCATGAGTCGGCTACTTCTGCAGACAAAGTCCCGAGGATGCATGAAAGGACTTCATTTTGCCAAACAGCAGGGAGTAGAGTTAGCCATGTTACATTGGGGAGGGGGTGGGGAGCCTGTGTGCATGGGGAATTCTTGCAACTCAGACAAAAATAGTGACTTCCATTATTTACCTACCTGAGCCGGAAACTTGCTTGCATTTCAGGCATTTATTGTAATTCCTCACATAGCTGGGGATGATAAGCGCCGCTAACTAGTCATTGCATGCTGACTGAAAATGATAGTTAATGTATACCATCTACCCAAACAACTCTCTTCTTTAACCCTTTCAATCTTGCTAGGTTTGGGTGGTTTTTTCAGACACTATTGCTGCTGAGCAGTCTCACCTCAACCCTCCGTCTTTATAAAATTCAGTTTAGTGGAACTCTTTGATCGCAACCTAATCTATATGGGAGATTTCTCAGAGCAGTTCACACGTCTAAGGTACAATGACAGTTATGGCTCAAATTTCAAAGGAATCAAAAGGAACGATTTGGCCGACTTCCACTAAATGTCACTGAAATTTGGATGCAGAGCTTCTATGTGTTCCTTGAGTAGGCTGGATACTGTGGTTTGAGCCTATTAACGACCCTGAGCCATAGCCCGTTGCAGTCAGTGGAATTCATTTCTTCGTGCACTATTTTGTATTATCTAGGCCTAAATGCTGAGGAAGCAAAAGGGCTTTGCTCTTGGGGGAGCGTATGGGAGAGGAAGTTCCCACCTAAGGGTTAGAGTTTAGGCAAAGGGAGCTTACCTTTTCTGGCTGTGCTCATGCATATATCCATGTCTTCCTGCAGCCATCCCGTCTCCCTGCAGCCCTTGTGACTTTGCTGTGTGCAGGAGCATGCTTGGCTGTCCCGGGTGCCTGGTCCCACGTGTGCTGTCCTCCCAGCAGCATGTGGCATGGGTTGCCTGGACTGGTGTGCCCCTGGGCTTCATATGGCACACCGAGCTCTAGACCTGAGGTCACCGCTGAAATGCCTGATAGAAACACTTACTAATTTAAATTCATGGGGGAAGAGAGAGAAAGAGTTTGCAGTTGGGCTCCTGCCCAAAGCTGTTTGCACCGGGATGGTGCATCACATGACTCCCAGAAGGCTCTTGTTCTGGGGATTTGGCAGCATCAAAGGTACAAGGTGCATATTGATGTTTGGTACCAACGTTGTATAAACGCTACTTGCGCAAGCCTAGCAACTTATTTTACAAGATGTGAGGAAAGACACATCTTTTTCAAAGGGTAGGATTTAGGCCTAACTGCAATATCTTCCCAGCCATGATACAATAACAGTACTTAGCAGGCATGTATTTCTTAACATCATCAAAGCAATGTACAAGCAGCAACTAATTAATCCTCACAACACCCCTGTGAGGCAAGTATTACTGTCCCCATTTCACAGATGGGGATGATGTGACTTTGGAAGGTCAAGTGACTTGTCCAGAGCTAAACAGTCTGCAATGGAGCTCATTAGTTCCTGGCTCACAGCCACTGTTCAATGTACTTGCTCAGCCTATTACTGTATTTTATTATGCAAATGGCCATGGAAATTAGAAGCCCAAAGCAACCCACAGATCTAGACATGGTGCCTTAGATCTAAATGCAGGATCCATTTTGTCTGAAATCAGTTCTGGAGGCCTTCCAGTAATTTTGCTGGATTTTGGATGGCAATAGTAAAAAACAGTGACTGTCATGCCTGGAAGTCTCTGAGAAAAATGGAGTTTATGAAGATGTGTGTTGGTGGCTGACCAGCTTTACAGTTGTTTGCACAGTCTCTTCTGAGGTCACCAGTGTCAATCTCGACAAGGTGTCACTGAGATCAGTAAAATGACAAAGATAAGTTCAGCCTCAGTTCAAGCAGGTGTATTGCAAGCAGTGGATGGAAATCAGTCTGCCTAGTCCCTGGAAGACTGTTCAGCCACAAGGTTAAAGATGGCTGAAGAGGCAACCGAGGAAAGCCAGCTAGCTGCAGCAAACTGGGGTCTAATTCAGGCATAAAGTTTTTTTTCAGTATTGGCAAGCTTTGCTCAAAAGCTGATGTTGTCCATGCAAACTCGCACTATTTTGATGATTCAGAAAGAAAGCCAAGCCCTGTTTGGCTTGCACAACCACAGCTCTTCCAGAAATTGCCAGGGATTTTGCGTGTGCAAGGAAAGGAAAAGATATTCGTCATGTAACATTGGATCAGGACTGGTTCTTGGCTCCATGTTTCATGGACTGACAAGTGCACTGCTAGATTTCATGAGGGTGTCATCATGCTACTGAAAGTTATTTACACTAAATCACCCTCCAGGAACTGGGTCACAACTTTTTCTTTCATGAGACTTGGCAGCAATCTCAAGGTTTACTAGAAGCTGAAGAGAGGATGCCTATGTGCAACGCCAAAACCAACTTAGATGCAAGGGGAACTGGGCCTTGTGCCACTGATCAGTGCATGGCATGTCGAGCTCCGAAGGCAATGGGATGGGACTTTGCTGCTTTGCAGCTCCAGCGGTTGCTGCTGGTCGCCTTTTGCACTCTGAACAGGGTAAATGACTATCCAGAAGCAAAGCATGGCAGAATCGGGGCCAGATCTTTAGCTAGTGTCAATCAGTGCCTCGGCTTCAATGGGGCTGCATCAATTTGCCTTAGGAAAGGGTGTAATGTGGGAAACAGAGATAAGGGAACTCATGTTCTAGCACCCTATATCCTATATAATTGCTTAAATAAAAGCACAGCCCAAAACGGGTTTGCCAGATGCCAGGGTGGTGCAGAATCAATCCTGTGTTTTACAGGCAGGTTTATAAACCCAAATGGAGGAAACCTATGGCTAGGATGGGCTCACCTCCTGCTTCCTTCAGCAGTGCAGCTTGGGTACCAGCTGCTGGGAAGGATGTGGTTGTCTAGACGTCAGCAGAGAGCCCACATAGGAGACCTTACATTCTGGTTGCTGGGCTGTGCTCGAGCCATGCCTCCATATCTCCTCTGCCTCTGTCACCCGCGGTAGCTGGAGTTAAGCCAGTGCAGGTCTGTGAGCTGAAGCAACAATCATACCTTTGTTTTGCAGCACAGATGAATAGATAGATAACAGCGAGTTAATGGATGGCAGCCCCTTGCCCACCCCCCCACCCGCAAACGTCAGTCCTATCGCTCACCTCCTCCCCCAGCAAAACGAGGCCTTGGGGACAGAGAAAGAGTGCAAAGATTAAAACTAACATGTTGCTTTGGGACTCCTCAGCGAAAGGGGCTGATAAGAGAGGGCTGAGATCAGCAGTCAGATTTCAGTCTTAACAAATGAATAACCAGAAAACGGAAGGATGCCGAAAGGATTATCAGAAGAGCACGAGATGGTGAGCAAAAAAAAAGAGAAAAAGTGTTTCTCTTGTAGCAGCTACAGACACAAAGTGCTGTTCAGACCACTTTGCACCCACAAAGATATTGGAAAGACAAAAGAGCGTCCCAGAGCTCTGGTGGAGGTTTGTAAGCTGTTAGTCAAGTACAGTTTCCATGCTGGCAGATTCCCGGGAACTGTAAGCCCTATTGTTTCGTGCTCTCACCAGGCAGCGATCAGCACTGGAAAGACTCGTGAGTAAGCAGGGCTCATGCAGCAGGCTCTGGCTCAGGCTGGGCAACGTGGTTTCAGTTTAGGAGCTCTCCTCTCAAAAGCCTCCATAAAAGCAGCCTGAATATAAAAGTCTCTGTTCTCACAATGCAGAAGCATTGGGAAGATTGTCCTCACATCTAGAGAGGAGTAAGATTCAGCAGTGAAGGCTTCAATAAAGCACTGCGAAGGTAAAGTTCACACCTCTTCAGATCTCACAAACAAGTTGTTGGAGTCACTGTGTGATCCAAGTAGTGTATTTCCCCTGCTGACATATGGACCTTTTGTACATTCTTTGCACAGGACAGATTATCAAGAGTCAGCAGTATAGAGGGAGAGAGGCATCAAGGAGCTTTTCCTTTTTATGGGGTGGCAAGGAAGGGGGCACCCACTTGCCGTCTTTCACCCCAGTGGAGATTGCAGGGGCTTGTTTAACTTGGAGGAGGAAGGCAGACAGCTATGGCAAGGTTGCAAGGTTACTCCAGCAGTGCATAGTTAGCAGGTTTTCTGCCCGTTACCCGGGTCATATGGATGAAGCTACGAAAGAGGCTAAAAAGAAGTAAGGAGGCTCCTGGAGACTTGTCCCTCCTGCTTGGCATGGGATGACCTGGGCTGGTTTTGATTCTGTCTTTAAAAATAAAGGTAAGCCTGAGGAAAGGGAGGAGAGATCTGTCTTTGAGAATTTGTTTTCTCGTTGTTAGTGGGTGAGCCTGTCTACTTACTCACTTGGGCACGTAGTAGTTAATACAATTTTCTTGATAATAACAGTTTGTGGGCTCCGAAAAGCCATCAGGTGGGAGCCAGATAAACCGGTTGTGATGGTAAACATTGACAGCTCCTCAGATGGCTCCAGCCTTCTTCAGCAAGGCTGTGGCAGCCTCAGGTGTGGGGCTGGAGACCCATCTCCCGCTGTTTCTGGGGACAGAGAGCTCCCCTGAGGCAGCACCAGAGCAACATCATCATCGTCAGCCTTAATGGGTGTCCTTTAGCCACGCACCTGAGCGGTGAATAGGCTACAGTTACGGTGTTTTCCTTCTTTTGAAATTCTGGGTTTGGAGTCCACATCAGTGCCCTGGTTTTGCATGTTCAACATCATTGCTGTTTTCCACGATCTCTGGGCAGACCCCAAGGTTAGCTGATGCCGTTGCAAGGACAGGGGTTTTAAAAGCCATACTGGGCAGAATGAAACTGCAGGAAGAGTTGGAATATTAGGCAGTTTTCCTGGTAGCTACTCTAAGAACCATTTTCAGGCGTGGCTTATATGAAAAATTGCCTTGATATAATTTTTTGTTAAGAAATAATTCGGTATTAATTTCTTTACCACTGATTATAGTGTCACAAGACCTCATGTGAATGGAGTTATTTTGGTGTCAAAGTGACTTATACCATACAACTTCTCTTTCTGGTGAGAGCTTTAGTGCTTTCGTTATTCTAATATACTCAGAGATGCATTACCTTTGTATGTAGATGAGATGTTAATGCAGAGACTTCATTGCAGCATGGTAAGGGTGAGCAGGAAAGTAATTATAGTCTTGCTTTTTATTGTTCTTATATAATGCTACTGTGGATATTTTCCACCCCAGCTGTGGTTCCAGCCTGCCCAGTCTTACTTTCCATTGCAATGTGGATTTTGGATCCCACAGATTCAGGGATAAATGGCAAGATATCACACAATGGCTCATTCTCCTCTGCACCATGACCTTGGAGGTGCAGAGGCACACCTATGCTTGCAGATTTTGTCTGTGCATGAAGCCAAGTATACTGTCCAGTTTTCTTTTCATAGTCAGTTTTTTAGAACCAAGGAAGGGCCTAAGCCCAAAGCTGGATTCTTAAAGCAGCAGATTTTTAAGGATACTTGAAACCTGAACCTGGATTTCACCCCAAATCTCATGAGCAGTGTTTGCACTTATGATAGAACAGATCTGCACTGTACGATCAGAAGTCAGGCAATAACTTTCAACTGTCCTGTGCAAGCATCTTCCCTTTGCAGGATACAACCACCATGAGTCTGACACTTCTCTGGAAGAGGTGGGCTGTAGGTCAGTGTGCTTTTGTTGGGCTCTGTGGATTTGCTGCCTGTATGGCAGTGCTGGCTGAGCATTGCAGGTTGCCTCAGCCATGTGGGGATCTTCCCTCAGCATCAGGGGAACTGTGCTTCTGGAAAACCCAGGCTAACGGATTAATTCCTGAAGTCCTTTCAGATGAGATTTCCAAGCAGGGTAATCAAGGGTAGAAAATGAGACGTGCAACAGCTTTTCTTAGGCTGTGTTATTTGTCCCCAGTAGTTCTTGACAAGTTCTGCAAAATGACATAAAATCTTTCCCTTAGGTGAGAGTATTCTTGCAACCTGGAGAAGCAGAAATCTGTATGAGAGCTTAGTAGGTCCTACAAGGTATTTCATGCCTGACTGAGTAGTAACAGAAACATTTAAAGAATATGAAAAAAACAACATTCTTTAGGGTCTCATCCCATGTCCAGCAAAGATACCATCAGGGATCTTACACCTGAACAATCCTTATGATTGCATATTAAGATCTTCTGTGATTCCTCATGGAGATAACAAGAGATAATAGCACAGATCCCATGAAGTAACTGGTAGGGCTATCAAACTTCTTGTCTTACCTCCTCTGTGATGCTGGGTCACAAATCCTTTTGTTATATGCATCTACAAGAATTAGCATGTTGAAACCTGTTAGCACTACAATGACATTATTAGTAGTATTACTCCTATTAACACTGCTACTGCTACTAATATGTTAATGAGTCATATTATTAATAGATTAAGAATTCATTATGTGCTGAGGTAATGTATGTTACACTTTGATTTCAAGTGAAGGTCATTTGCAAATATCATGCATGCCTTACTGTGGGGATGTGTTTCCCTGCGTAGGAACTCTGGTGCTAGAGAAACCTTTGGCATTGCTCCTGTTTTCCTAGAAGTTTTCCACAGAATTGCTGTTTGTTAAATGATGCTAATTATTTTGTTCTTGTTTTCGTTAGTGAAATAAGAAAGGACCTAATTCTATGTTTTTTGAGGCCCAGAATTTCCCATTATTTTTGAAAGGAAAAGAAAAAATACAGGGCCAGTCCTCAGATGTGCTCTTTGAGGTAGTAGGTAAGAGACAGTGAAGCATACCTCTTCCTGACCTTTGAAATTTCAGACAAAATTCCCAGAGAAGCTCCTTTAGCACAGTAATATCCGTAGTCTACATACTGTGGCCTGGACAATGCTTCAGCAGCACGCGTTATGCAAAGTAATATTCCTTAGTGTCAACAGAATGATACTTGATTTTATTTTATTTACATTTGCAAGTTTGAAATTTGATGCTGTGATTTAATTTTTGGAGGAACTGTGCTCCTTTCCAGGGGAAATTCTTTTTTAAGAAAGCAAGAAAGAAAGCAAGAAAGCAAGAAAGCAAGAAAGCAAGCAAGAAAGCAAGAAAGAAAGAAAGAAAGAAAGAAGGGAAGGAGGTGGGGGAAGAAAAAAAGAAAAATGAGAATGATAGAGGTTATGATAGTATTACACTACAGATTGGATAAACTGACAAAACAGCCTACTGTGACACGGAGAGTTTAATTTTGTACATTTTGGCAACTTCTTAAAGCAGAAAATGAGAGCAGTACTGTCAACAGGGCTTTTGATATTTCTCGGTGTTTATATGAGAGATGAAAGTGCATTCAGAATTAGGGTGGAAGGCAGCAGGCCAGCTTCTGACTTTGGCGACAAGAGGTGATAAACGTTGCAGATCTAACCCCCTGTAACAGTGGGTAGGAAATGGTTCTCCTGTTGCACAAAATGTTGTGAGTTTTCAAGTTTTTTCCATTCCACTTGAAAGACACAGGATCTGTAAAGGGTTTGTTTTTTTCTTATTACCGCAATAAACCATTAGATAACCAAGTCACTCGCTTGGCGTATGGGAGACCTAGCATCATATTCCTGCTCTTTCTGGTTCAGTGTTCTGGCCTCCGGGCTGCAGAATCGGTCTAGCTGTTACCAGCAAATATTTTATGATTTACATCCAATATGAAATGACTCCTACAGGAAAGCAACATCCAAGAATAGCCTCTTGCCTGGGGGTTAAGATATACCTCTTGGATTTAGGAGATCCAAGTTCAACTCCCTGATCTGTATCGGGCCTTCAAATGTATGTCATCTGTGCTCCAGCTGAATGCTGAAATAGTTGGCTGCTCTGGGCAGTTTGTTAATGTGTGTTTTGACCAGAAGTTTCCTTCTGGACCAGAGAAACCTTTTCCCAGTGGAAGTCTTTCTGAAGCTGATATGTATAGACAACCAAAAAAACATGTTGGGGGTGACAACAAACTATCAGAACCAATTCTCTGAACAAATACGTGTTAACACATATTGTTTGCCAGCCGTTCAAATCAGTCTCTGTGCCATTGTGTCCTTTTGCTAAGATTTAATGGAAAGAGCTATAAATTGTTATGATTAGCCAGCAAGAAAGGTATCTGTCAGGCAAGTTCTGCTACCCTTGTGCAGTATTACATTTCACAGGTTGTCTCAGCCATTTTGCTGGGCCATCCCTGCAAGGCCGCTCTGCCCTGCTCCTCTCTGCCTCCAGCTGTGCCATTAAGGGAAGGAGGGAGCTGTGAATCCGTAGTCTTTGGTAAGGTACGACTTCCTCCCTTGCTCACAACTAATGAGAAAGGTTTCACCTCTTCTCCTAACCTTCTTGCCTGTTTATTTATAGAGGCCAGTATCCAGACAGTATGGGTAATGCTTCAAACCAGACTTAGACCTGGCATGTAGGCTGGTCCAGCTCAGCTGCACAGGAGAGTTTTTGTTGGGTGGAGGCATCTGAGTGTCCTGCTTGGGACATAATATCTTGCCTCTAAATAAATAGTCTGCCCTGCAGGGTAAGGTGATTCTCAACATGAGTGAGGCTGGTGGAACTGGGCTTATAAAAATATCTGAGCAGTGGAAGAAAATAACTGCTGTTTTCCAAGAAGATGCATTTTTCTATTTTAATTTTTTAAGGCTGTGATAAAATAAATGCTGTCTATGATGTAAAGCTGAAGGGTTGACCAGAACTTCCTTTGTGGTCAAGATCTTTTTTTTATTGATTGATTTTAAATCCTCTAAATTTGTCAGGCTCACAAGTGCAGTGGTCACTCAAGTTATAAGAGAATGCTTGTGTCTTTAAGGAAAAATACAGTGACCCCTCCTCCCTCTTGCTCTTCTCAAGCTTGCAAGGAAACCTACACGTGGCCAGAATATTTTTTCTCTCTCAGTGGAAAATGTTGATTAAATATTCAGAAAAAATAGAAATTAAAACCCCCAGACTCCTAAATCCCAAGAATCTTTAATGGGAAACTGCTGAATATGGAATAGTTGCAGAATTTTGGCTGACAATGCAAGCTGGCATTTTTTTGCTAGAAGCTCAAAACTTTAAGAGAAATGTCTTGAAGAAATCACTTTCCTGTTGATAAAAAGAGATATTTTTCAAGCATTTCTACACAAGCTTTTCTGCAGTTGAGTTGGTTGAGCAAAGCCATAGTCACATGGCTGTGCTGCTGAAAGGCACAGGAATGACTTTCCATATTGATTTTTTTCTTGGTGATCCAGAAATTGTTTCAGTTCAGCTTTCTGGTCATTCTTCACATCAGGACAGACATCAGGGTTTGGGCTGGGATCATATGAGTGGTCAAGCCCAGTCTTGTCACACCTTTACTGATGCTGCTGCTGCTGTCAGCCCCTCAGGGTCTGGCATCAAGCTCTCACTGCACTTTTGGGGCACATCTTTGCTTAGCTGGTTTTACTGGGGTAAAATTCCTCCTCTTATTACTCCCCATTGACATACACTGCTTTACTGCTGACTCAGGTTTGTTCTACAAACAGTGTGGAAGTGTTGTGTGTGGAGGTACAACATACAAAATGATCATCTGAGATGACCAGGTTATGGCAAGTCAGTAACCCAAACAGCAAAGCTCAGCTGAACTCTGTGTAGTGAGGTCACAAAGTACTCAGTCCTAAAATTATACAACATTACTCATCTTCCTTCAAAATCCATGCCTAGTTATGTATCCAGCTTTCAAATGTACAAATATATGGAATATGGATATACGAAATGAATTCCAGGGAAGAGAAAAACAAGCAACATGGAAGAGCTTTGCAAATTCCTGTAAACCCTGCACTGTTTCTCTTATTCCCTGGATATGTTGGCTGCTTCTCCAATGTATTCGGTACTCAGTGGTTCTCAAGGTTTTCTGTGTTAGCGGTCTGATCCCTAGATCAGATCAAGATCTGACTGGGTCTTATTTCTGGTTGAAGACTTAGAGAAGAGCTGGGTATTAGCAGTCTGCAAGACTGGAAAGATGATAGGTGGAGCCACGTTTTGATATCAGTTGTGTTTATTTATGCCATTTAGGATGTGGACTTCTCTGCTTTGTTTTCCCTCAAGGAGAAGAGACACAGAGAAGTTGGAGCTCATGCATATCATTGCACAGTCAGTCAGCAGCAGAATCAGCCATGCAGGTTGCTTGTGGAGGTATTCGTTTATGTTGGCTCAGTTTAGCTGTTGTTGAGGTCAGTTTTCCCAGTGATGTCTATTGTGGGAGCTGAGGTTGGCCTTTCCTCATCCACATCCCAGTTGGCAAGGTGCCCTTATGATGGGCAGGAGTACAGCTCCAGAGTTAAACTAGATGCTCACAAGGTAGTTTTCAGTGGCACTAGGGACAACAGTTAACAGAAGGGGAAGAGATTGCTTTCCACAGACCTTTGTTTTAAAGCGTGTTTTGGAGTGCAAGTTAACCTTTCCTTGGGTCTCTTGCCAGCAGGTGGGAACCTTTTTAAGTTGTTCTTTTTCTGAGAAGGGCTGAATCGTCCACCCTAAAGCATCCCTTAATGCAATTAAAACCAGCAGTACTGCTTCTCCAACACTGGGGCCTCCGATACTGGGAGGGGAAGCGGTGGCTCTTCTTTGAAGTCCCACCTACGTGAACATCAGTGGCAGAACTTCAAAGGGAAGCTGCTGTTTCCTGTTGGAGCTCAGCCCTGGTGCTCAGCACTGCTAACAAAGCAGTCAGACTGGTTGTAAAGGCACTGATCCAGCAGAGAACTTAAGCACATGCTTAAGTCCCTCAGGACTTAACCGCATGGTCTGCTGGGTAGGGACTCAGCTCATCTGGAGACTGGGCTGATGGTCAGGGTTACATCTCCCAGGTCATATTTTCAAGGGGAAGAGCCAGATTAAAAAGCCTTTCACAAATGGCTTGGTGGGTGCTGCAAAGCTGGGTTCATCATTCACAACCCAGTGACTTGGGGCACGTGTGCAGCAGCAGGAGGTGGAAATACCACAAGCAGTACTACTGAATTTAGCGAACAAACTGGAGACATATAACAGGCTGCAGTAACTACTAGCAAATGCTTGTAAATCATTAATTCAGAGCTAGCCTAAATCAGTGTTGTTGAGAGGAGCTGGCCAGGTGAGGATCTGGCCCAACAGAGTTGTAAAGGTGGGAGTCTATTTGCAAACAGGTAAGAAGTGCTAAAGGCACTATCATTTAGCCCCACCTTTTGCTGAATAATATTTGATTTTAGCGTTAGTTCCTCTGCTGTCTGTGGAGCTACTTGCAGACTAACGGATAGCAGAACCAGGATGTAGTTTTCTAGCAAGCATTATTTAGGTAATTCATGTAATTTACACCAACTTAGTCCTTCGTTTTTTGTTTTCAGGCTACAGAGGGACCTTGTGGTCATGATCTGCAGCTGATGCACGGGTACCACACTGCTAGCCCTGTTTGCAGCATCACGTCATCCCCTCTTCAGTAGCAGTGCAGCAAGAGAGCTTCTCCCTCAACACAGCCTACATGAGGCCTCATGGTTCCCTCATGTGTAGCAATTAAAAGATATCTGGGAGATGTTCCATGCTGGCAGCATGGGTGTTTGCAATTGGAAAGGCTGCTCTTCTTTGTGGAACAGGTATATTGGACTGAACATGGTACTTCTGTAGGCTGTGGGAATAAACAGGTCGGAAAGCCTGAGAAACCCCAGTAGTTTCCAGGTCCTGGTCCCTGAGGTGATCCTGTACTTGGGGTAGCATAGCCTGCTAAACCCAATAGTAGACTGCAGTTTTCTTTCACTTTGCTGTTTTCCACATAGGGGAACCCATTGCCTAGTTGCTAATCCCCCATCCCAACAAAGCAAATGGAGAACAGTATATTTCCTGGAGGCTGTAATCTGAAACAAGCTGGAAACATCTTCATTTGGGTTATGAAAATACCTATGAAACTGTTAGGACACTGGTTTTGGATGTCACCAGCAGACATCTGCCCAGCCATTCAGGTTCGTAGAAGAAACTTGTGACATATCTTCACCATGCGCATGAGCACTGCATAGTTAGTGCTGACAAAAGCAGCAATACTTACTTAATTCTGTGCTGCCCACCTCTGTCACATGCCCGCAGTCCTGTGTCACTGCCCAGAGAAAGTAAGACCCCTACATCTCTGCTTCTTGGTTCAGGTGCAGGATGCTTGTACAGTGCTAATATTACTGTTAGCACTGCATGATATGTCCTTGGCATAGTCCTTGTGGGCTCAGGTTGGTGTCCCTATTCTGTGATTTTGTGTGAAGGTCTTGTTTGGAAGTACCCACACACAAAGATTAGACATGCTTTTGTTTGGATGGGTAGGTTGGATGGGGTAGTCGTTTGACAACCAGCAGTGTGACTCATTGCTTATGCCTGAATGCTCTGCAAGGGGTTTTTGTTCCTGAGAGTGAAGCTGGTGACCTCAGAGACTGGAAAAAGTTCAAACTCAGCTTTTCTGCACCTTGAAAATTCACAAGAAGCAGCTGATGCGATTTCTTGGGAAGGAAGCCTTGTATTGTGACTGAGGCATGGGACTAGCGTGCAAGAAAACTGTTCAGTTCTTGGTGCTGACAGAGGTGTCTCGGGTGGCCTTCAGCAATTCATTTGGTCTCTTTTTTCTTTGGTCTCCCATCTGTAAATTAGGCTAATAACTCCTTACTCATTTGGCTATTAGCCAGCAAGTTCTTCAGGTAAGGGCTATATCTCATTGCACGTTGTATAGGTACTAGGTTTGCTCTTGAGCAGGATTGTCGTGTAAAATGAAGAAATAATACTAATAACCAGTTGAGACAGGGTGGATTTTTGGAAGGAGTTCTTCCAAAGGCTCTTTGGATTCAAAGAAGGTGCATTTTGTTAATCTTCATTTGTGTGGTTTCTACCCATGGGTTAGTACTGAAAGGGTTTTATCCGATTCAGGGTGTACATGCAAATATTTCTATTTGAATAATACTGAAGAATAAATTTAGAAATGTTTAAAGAGGGTATGAATACCTCAATCTCCTAGGTGGAAAAATTACTACTTCTTGTGGGTAACCCAACCTGTTTAAGTTGCTAAAAACATACCTGACAAAAAAAAAAAGAGAAGAAGGAATAGCTGAAAAGAGAGCTTTTTAAAAAAACAACTCTCTTCAGATTTCTAGTTTAATATTTCAGTATGCAACAGTATTTTCATAACTGCAGCTTTTTTGGGCAGAGGTGGGGGAAATTAGAATATATTAAAGAACTCTGGAAACCACTTTCTATTTGTAAAACATGTTGTGTGTGTATCATAACACCTACAGTACTTGTAGCTCTGCCAAACTGTGCACCGACTGCCAGAATTTTCTGTGCTAAATGACATTATACTACTTTGTGGGTATTGAAAACAAATATTTTGAGGGGAGGGAGCATTCTCATCCACAAAATGTTCATCGCATTTGCAATATTCAGTCATACCGTTTTATTTGAAGGCTGCTGTGTTTTTCAGCTGCTTTCTATAAGTCAAAGAATAGGTTTGATGAATGTTTGCGTGCTCTCCAACTGTTCACCAGTATGTATTTTTTGCAATACAGCAGCCCCTAGGGGCTCTGAAGGAGATGAGGGCCTTGGGTTGCTGGGCACTCTATGAACGTGTGGTAGAGGACAGTAGTGGACAGTAGTGGAAATTGAAAAATATGGTGGTTATTTTCAGAAGTGCAGCCCCAAAGTAGTTTTTGTCGCACAAGGTGGTGTTGTGAGGGCGTGAAATTGCCCAGCTGGGTGGACGGAGTAAGGTAGACGGCGCTAGCCTGAGATATGGTCGGGTGAAGCCGTGGGGCACTGCAACGAGGACTGCTGGTATAGTGTCTGGTACTGGAAATGAAGATGAGAGAGATACATTGCTGGCTGGGCAGACACCGTTGCTGCTGAATATATATGTTGAATAATAGGTTATGCAAAGGCTACAGCCTTGCTATGAGATGCAGATACACTGCAGATATCTCTAACCAACTGAGGTTACCAATTAACCCAGAGTCTCTCACACACTTGTGGGTTTTGAGGGTGACACAGAGGCATTCCCTTGCCAACATGAGATGATCCCTGACAGATCCCACTGTAAAAGCCTCCAGAAAAGGAGCAAGGAAGGAGAAAACAGGATTAGAGGTTGCTGAGGTCTCCTCGGTTCAGCTGCTGGAACAGCCTCCACTGGGCTTTTGCTGCTGCTTATGATGTAAAGCTGCCTTAAGACTGCTCTAACTTACACCCAGGGTTATGCCCCAACCGCAGCCCGGCACAGAGCTGGGCCCGAGCCAAAGCCCCAGAGGAGCACGGAGCATTGCCCAATGCCCTTCAGTGCCCAGATGTCATCAGCACATTGCAAGCTGGGTTTGCCAAACACAGAAGTGGAGACATTTGCTGACATTTTATATTATGTTTCAGTGGCACTCCTGTTTTTGTTTGGCATAAAAGCTGCGATTAACATGTAAGCTAATTAGTAGTTAGTTATTAATATCTTCTTGCTTTTTAATCATGATAGACAGTTGTGATCAGTTTTCATAAGGTGTAAAGAACTAGTGTCCTGCTAAAAACTGTAACGTGCTTTAATCTGCAGCTGAGCAGTTCTCTGTTATTAGAGACCTGTTGGTTTTTAGAATTTGTTATTAAAGAGGGATGATTAAAACAGAAAGGAAACAGAAAGGTGTTTTGGAGCCAGTTAGGAAAAAATCTTCAGGAATGGACTCTTCTACTTTTTTTATTCTCCTCCTAGAAATTCTATTATCTGGGATGGATGGGGTTGCTCCAGAGGCTTCAGGGCACATTAAAGGGTAATAAGAAGGGCATGGGGTGAGAAAAAGGTTCCTACTGGGTTAAAGAGAGACACATGATAGCTCATCTGGGAGCAGAGAGTCAGGTTTAATAATGTCCTTGCTAAACACAGTTAATAATTGAGGTCAGGGCCCTGGGTGAGGGTAATAAGGGTATAGTCTCCCATGTGTGGAGTGATGAGGTAAGGACAAGCTGTTCAGAGTACACAAGTGATGCTGATAGCAGACGCACAGTGGAGCTGGGCTGGGCTGGGTCACTTGGGACTGTGATGGCAGCAGGTAGTTCACGAAGCACTGCTTTTAGTTTGTGTGTGTGTCTTTAAAATGCCTGGTAGTTACATAGCTTGAAGAAAAGGGGGCAGCACAAAAGCAAGTGTGCTGGCTAGCCCAGTCAGAAGGCTTGCTGATCAGCTAGTAGAGATCTGGTTAAACACCAGGCTTATCTTGCTCCGTCTTGCTGATGTGGTAATGTACAGTTAGAATTAGGAACTAAAGGGTGATAAATGTCTCCATCAGAAGGATTGGTTTTAGGTATCTGGAGGTCATTATGCATGTTGTACATCAGAATCCCTCCCAAAACCCAGTACAGTCATCCCCAGAGTGCTCTGCTGAAGGCAGGATTAACTTTTCCTTGTTATACAGATGAGAAATCAAACTATCAAATACCCAAGAGACTTGGCTGAAGTTGCACGAGGAATTTCTGTCAAAACAGAATAAGGATTTCAGTCTAAGCACCGGTGCTGGGCAGTTCCTGTATGGTGTTTGTGCTCACGTGGTCTGTGTTGTGACTGATGCCAGCATATTCTCACAAAAATGTTGGGAGGAGAGTTCATACCTTCTACAAGAGACAAAATATGTGATGGTTATGTTCAAGATCAAGATCACAAACTTATTTCATGTGTTGTTCACTTTTTGACCTGTATTTTCTGGTGCTGACCGTGTCACAAGGTGCAGGTGGAAGAATGCCCACTGGCTTTGGTGGGGCCATGAACTGCATGCTACAAGCCTGGTGCTTTCTCTGCAACAGGATTTGAGCTACAGCTTTCTGGGATGAGGCAGGCATCATTCCTGGCACAGCAGGGCAAAGCGAGTGCAACCCATCACAGTTTCTTCCACTTCATGGCAAAGTTGGAGGAAGGATGGGAAAAAAGCGCTCTCTGATTACAGCCCATGTATGTGCTTTGGCAGAGAGAACACAGTGCATTTGTGGGCCAGAATTTTGCCATAAAGTGGTAAATCCTTGAAAAGTGTAATTCCGTAGACTTTAGGCAAGGGAAAAGTATGTTTCTTAGGTTTGCACTGAGATCTGGCAGGAATGGGAATGTGTTGTTGGGGGGGAAGAGAGGCATTGTGGTGCTGTGGAGATCTGGGTTCAGCTCCAGATATTTGCATGGTTTCTTTGCAGCGTGTGTGTGTGTCCCCGCTGTGCACTTGGTCAGACAGCTCCTCTATTGCCCTTCTCGTTACACAGGAGGAGGGAAATTCTGCCTCTATCTAGTTATAAGGTCTGGGAAAAGGACGCCCTCTTCCCAGTCAATGCATTGGCTAGCACAGCATCGATATATTGCCTAGCACAGTCAGGGTCTTGTGATCTGCAGGGACTTTTGTGCCAGTAATTAATAATAAATCACAAATATCATACAAGCTCTCTGACAGACCCTTCCTTCCTTCCACAGGCTTGTACTCAAGGTACGGGGTAAGAAAAACAAAAAAGGAAAGAAACAACTTACTAAATGGCCAGATTGCATTAGCTTGGCAGTCTTTGCTTGAAAAAGGCCTGGTAGCACAGGAAAAATTAATATGAAGGACTGGAACATTAGCACAAGATCTAGTAGACTGACGAAGGACTGAAAATACTGTATGAATAAGTCATTCATAGCTTATCGTCCCAGTAATGATTTTCTCAGTGATAACCACTTTTTAGAAAGCATTAAACTGAACGTGGCAGGGACTTAAAACTTAAGATAAATCCAGGTCACATTCTGGCTGTCCGTGAGGCTGAGTGGCAGAGGGGGGATGGCAGAAAACAAACCATTTCTGTGAGCTCTTTGTGCAGGGACATGTGCTGGGCAAGTCCCCAGGGTCAGCAGTGCCCAAAGGGGCATCTTTTAAGGGATACAGTTATATACAATTCCTCTCACACCTAAATGCTGTAGTCATCCTATGTCAGTAAAATACTTGACATAGCTTGCGGCTAGATGGACCTTCCATGTCCCCACTCCTGAGCGTAGATCCCATTCCAAAAACCAGTATGTGGTCTGCAGAAAAATATTATACCGCGAGGCATAAGTTAATCTTAATTGCTGCATTTCCTCACTTTTTAAGCTTGGCTTTGTTGCTGCCGTAATGTTCTTTTAATGCTGTTATTGTTTCTTACATACGTGAGAAATTTTAAAAATTATGGATGGCCGGGATGGATGTTTGGTTGCAACAGCTCAGTTATGTGTACTGCTAAAATGTTAGCCAAAGGGGAGACAGTTAAGAATCTGTGTGTACAACTAAGATGGGTTTGGGGCTTCTGATCCTCCGTCTGGGTGCTGTCTGTCCTCACAGGTATTACCAGCCTAGATTATGCTCTTGTACCCCTGCTATAACTTTTTCTGTGTTACTCCACTGTTCCCAGCGGAGAATCCATCCCTGCTAGTGGTGGCGGGTACTCCCAGAATCACAGAGTCCCATTTGTCCTCCCTGTGCGATTCATTTGCCACATGTTTAAAAATGAATGTAGCTATGTGAATAAGAGGAAAAGTTCAGGCAGAGAAATAATTTATAATTCCCAATAATATTGCTTCTAGCTACTGCTCTATAGTGCCAGTTCCTGCCCAATGTGGTTTAAGCAGCTAACAGCTATAAAAGTTTGTTGACCTGAGAGGCTTAGTATCAACCATAGGTACAGTCAAAGTCAATATGGAGGCTGAAAATCCAGTGCTAATAGAAAAATAGAAGTCGATATTTAGGATGTGAGTCAGGAACTTAAAATAGGAAAGTGAAACAGATGAGGGCTGTAGCTGCCAGAGTGCTGGAGGTGAAATGTTTAGATCCAAGGACCACTGCTGATTACTATCTTCCCCTCTAACAAGGTTGCTCATTCTGCTTCAGAAATCCATTTCCAGTGGCCAGGCCACCTCCCTGACCTGTATTCCTCAGACTGACATTACGTCAGAGCCTGCCTATTTGGGGTTATAAGTGAAATCCTCTGTCTTCTAGGTGAAATCCACAGGTAATTATATGTGGGGCAAATATGGGCTGGGGCATGGAGAGGCCAGGAGAAGAGTTTGGCTTAGCTCTGTTTATACTGGAAAATCCCCTCTCTAAGGTTGTACTGTTAAGTCTTGGAGGGGAGGGGGCACAGGGGAACTCCCCAGCTACGAGACGGTACCCGCTGGGAACAGGGATTTCACAGTGTGGCTCTTCCAGCTAAGCATCAGGCGGAAAAGTAACCAGCCATAAGTGGGGGTTTTCATACTGGAGAGGGGCACGGGGAACTGAGAGCTCTTTCCCACAAATGAAAATGATGTGGGCTTATTTACACGGTGAGGGATGGGGAGCAAAGCCTGAGCAAGCTGATGATGAATTTATATGCCCTTCAGTGAGGTGGTATTTTACTTTATACATCCTTTCCTCTGGTTGCAGTGGACCAGATCTCCAGCAGACATGAATCTGTCCAGCTCCATTAAGGTCAGTGGAGTCTCCTCACTCCAGCTAGGGACCGTGTCTACATCTTCTGGTATTTAAAGAAATTGCCATCTGCCAGGTTGTCCCATTGCACTCCCTGTCCTTAGAGAGAATTGGTAGCTAAGAAGGTTTCTCAGGGTCACATTGACATTATTTTGCTACTGTAAGAGGACCCCATCATATCCTCCTCCAATACATGCGATGACATTCCTTTGATTTGGCTTTGATGTCATAACATTGTTTTCACAGACTTGGCCTGGTCTTGTTGTGACAAGGTGAAGTCCCATTCAGTTCAAGAGGAAAGTATTAATACCAGGGTAAAAAACCCTGGTATTAATTAAGCTCTGAGCAGTAACTTCATGCATATGCTACTGTCTTTATTTCTTGCATATAAAGTTCTTTAGCCAGCACAATTGGTTCATGATGCAATACTAGCTTTGATTACTAAAAAAATGTATGTACTGTAATGAATGATTGCTGGACAGAAAGGAATCAGATTTAAAATCTGAACTGTGCTCAAGAGTAACACCAGAAGTAGCAGGGAGATAAGTCTGACAAACCGTGTTGCAGTATAACACGGTTAACTGGGAAGATCTGTTACTGAAATTATTTTTTTGTGAAAAGGAAGGTTTGTTTCAGCTGAACTACCTGGGGTCTCTATATAAATTTGAGCTTTTTATTTTTAAATCCAAATGCCCCAAACCTCAAATATTTAAGTTGAAACACATTGATTGTAACACAGTTCCTGTTTCATGCTACCCCATCTGACTATTGTGAACTGCACCAGGTTTTAATTTAATGTAATTGCAGACGTCTATAATTTGCTCATATTATTGTAATATCAGTAGTGTTTGTTATTTTTTCTGACCAAGTTCTCAGGCACTATGGCATGTCAGCACATCCTAAAATATATACATTGGGTTATGCAATGCCTGGTAGCTATTTAACTTAGTATTTCAGGCATATTGCAAGGAAGGATTTGCCCATAGTCCTAAATGCAACATGTTGTAAACTCAGTACAGAACTGGATCCCAATCTGATGGGATGTTTCCCTGAACTGAAAAAAGTCCAGTCATCTCATAGTCCCCTTTGCTGCAGCTTTGCTTTTGCTAAGGAAGAAACAAACTGATCTCTGTTTGTCTCACCTTGGGGACCAAAATTAAAATGGATTTGGCACATTTCAGCCAAGCTTTTCCAGCTGGAGAGTCCTCAGAGATAAGGTATCCAAAGAGATACATTATCTGTACATAAGCATATATATAGAGGGTTCTCTTAAGGCTGGCAGAAATCCAGGATTTCTGATTCTCAAGAAACCAAAAGAAACTACATTTTCTTTCCTTTTTTAACTTCATGTTAGGAAACAGCTCTTGGATCTGGCAGCTGCTTAGTTTCCCTTCTGTAGCAATTCTGCTGAGGCTGTACTTCGATGCCTTTCTGCCTCTAAGGGAAGAGTTAATCTACTCCTGGTCCCCAACTGCCCTTTGGCTCCTTGCTCCATCCCTGCATAGCAACATGGGAGCCTTTCGCTGGTGTTGCCGCTAGTATTTGAAAGGCTGTGCTATGCGCTGAGTGATGGGAACTCGCTGCTGATCCGAGTGCGGTGTGGAGCTGCAGGAGCTTCTATTTTCCTGCTGGGGCACAAGGCAGAGGATGCCCTCTTCAGAGTCACATCATCTGCTGCTTCCAGGTGTGCCAGCAATAGAGGCAGGGCTCTTTCTAAATCCTTGCTTTGTCTTTGATAGGGCAAAAGTGAATCAAATGCAGGAGATTTCATATGAAACCCTCTGAGGCTCCTCGAACCATTGTGTCTGATGGAACTTTGTTTCCGCAGAGAGCCTTTTGACTGGGAGCAGTTTTCATCTTCATACCTCTGGGGTAGTCCCATGATTGAAGAATAGACAAGCCATGGGTCAGTTATGAACAAAACTCCGAACAAGGTTTTGCTTGCAAACCATTGTATAAAGCACTGGGTATGTGTCAAAGGCTTTGAAGATTTTTTTTAAATATAGTTGGGTATTGTAAAACATTCTTGTTACAACATACAGATTTCCTATCATCTAGACACAAATTCAGCAGTACAGCTTTTAGAGGGACAGAATGTCCTAAATTGACCCAAAATTGGTTTACTCTGCATAAACATGTAATGATTTTTAAAGAACTTAATCTCTTTCATGGACAGAAACTTGGAATTTCTCCCCTCAGACAGTACAAAGCTTTCCATTGTGAGCTCTGATGTGTCAGGAAATATTGGATCTTAAACTTATCACTCTTGCAAAACTGAATATTGCATATTCAGTTGCTCAGAAGATAGTAATTTTGCAGAGGTATTACTGGTTAAGGAACAAGGCTTGAATCACTGTCATCTGGGCTGAAGTCTAAAGATATGTCTACAAAGAAGTTCCAAGGAGGAATATTGACATCTCTTTCCTTACTCTGCCAAAAAGAGGATGAAAAATATCCGAACAAGTTGAACAAGTGGGCATGAAGAACTTTGTGAGACTGGTCTAAAAATGAGTTGCAAGACAAAACAACAACTCCTTTATTGAACCCATGACTGTTCAGAGTAGAAGAAGATAACATTCTTCCCCGCTGTCCCAATACAAAAAAGCGTGTGCCTGGACATGTTAAAACATCAGCCATGTTTCACAGATCTTCCAACAAAACTGATAATGAAAAAGGGAAGAGGAAAAATTAGAAAGTAAAACAAAATATCTCTTCCTAAAATGCTATTAGAGACACAAAAAAATAATTGAAGTTAGAGGAAAAGAGCGCTCCCACCATTGCATGCCCCTGGGTAAAGCTGGCAAAAACAAACCACAGACTCCTGGGCTAACCTTCTGCAGGTACATTTGACCCGTTTGCCCAAGCTGTGTTTCATTAGTATATCTCAAGGAGGATGGGCTGTTAAATGATTCAAGGTGGGTAAGATTTGCTGCAATGGAAAACTTGTATGCCTCTATGCCTCTCTAGTTGAAAAACCATTTGCAAAAATAGATTAGTAAATCATTGTGGCAAACTGGACTGTTAACCCAAGAGCAGAAAATGCAAGAGGAGGATTTAAAACTGCATTTTAATTTGTCATGCTTCTAAATAATTTATTGTACATCTCACAATATATTGAAATTAAAACCTGAAGTATGACATACAGTAAATAATTCAGAATGGCTCTTTCATCAAGTGTTAGCCGGGTTATTGATACTTCATTTTAGTTAGACATTAATGTCAGCTCCTGCAGGGGATCCCTCCGTTGACTAATTTTGCTTGCAATGGTAGCAGTGAAATTCTCCTTTAGGCAGTCTGCAGACTCCTTGTGCTTAGCACTCATTCAGTTCTCCTAGTAAAATGACTGTAAGGGACGCTTCCTGAAGCTTGAGAAACAAGGGCAAATGACCTCATCTAAGAACATAGCCTCACATATACTTTAGGAGCAGCCACCTTACTTTGAGGATAAGGCTGCAGGTATTGATCAAAACCTGAGCATCTCCCCAACGTATCTAAGATTCCCAAGAAGCGTGTGTACAGTACACAGCAGCAACAGAAGCCAGTGCACGAGCAGTGTGTTATTTGCAGATTGATGGCACGTGCTTTCATGTTGGCAAAACCAAATACATGTGTTACTGCAAAACTGTTTCTGGTATTTGAGGTTGAAATCTTAACAACCAATTAGTATCTCATTAGGGTTCTATTTACATAGCTGATGAAGATAATTTATGAGGAAAGAAAACACTTGAGACTCCCTAGCACAGTCAATTGACTTTAGCTTTGGTGAAGCAGACAGCCAGCTGCATTTAGAGCTTTCTTTTTACCTGGATAATAGACAGCACAAAAGGACACTAACAGACAAGTAGAAAACAGCCTTTCTGGACTGTGGTGGGTGAGTGTGACTGAAATCTCCCTTTGCCTCAGTTCCCACTAACTGGGGTAATGAGTTTTCCATTCCCCCCACACTCTCTATTTAGGGTAGCAACTTTTTCTGAGCAGAAAATGTGTGTGGTCTTCTTTTTCTTTTTTCTTTTTTTTTTTTTAATCTCAAAAAAAAGAAGGGGGGTCATCAGACCTGTTTGAAATTTGTGGATTGGTCCTGTTCAGCCCATGTCAGAGGAGGTCTTTATGTTATTGTAGGTGATTGAGAATTTACTGCAGGACAGCGTGAATTTGGCACTTCCAAGTTTTGGGAAAGATTCATGGAATGAGTTTATTAGTTTCTGTAGTGAAAGATAGTATTTGGACAGTGGTCCAGTACACCAGACCCCTCAGTGCTGCCTGTAAGCTTAGAATTACAGGGTTTACCAATGCCTGGAGAGCACTAGCTCAGTCCTTAGGAGGTGAGTAGTAGTCAATTATTTTTAATCTTGAGGAGTTTTAGCAGCTCTGGTCTTGTGGAACTGCAGCTCGTGTTTGCAAGTAGCAGAACAGCAAGGAAATGGAGCCCAAATCTCCCATGACAGAGGCAAATCTAACAACAGGAGCTGTGAACTGTTGTTTTTGGTTTCCAGTGCTAGGTCAGGAGTTAATCTGATCGGGGCCTAAGCCTCGCAGCTGCTTCTCTCTGTGTTCACCAGAAGGCTCTACAGAACAAGCCATGACCCAGACTAGGTTGATATGTACCATTGTTTCTGGTAGAGGATAGAAACTTGTGTGACGCTGCACCCAGGTTCACTCCCACAACCTTGGTAAGCAACTGTCTGAGGAAGATGGGGCTGTGGCTGGAAGTGTCCAGAGCAGTGCTTTGGGTGGCTGTGCTTACCTGCCTTAGCACTCAGGTGCTCCTCTACTTTCTTGGGAGAAATGCTCTGAGGGGAAAGAGAATCTTTTAAAAGCAAGACAAAGGAAGCACTTGTTTCTCATCAAAACCAAATATTGATGTTTGCTGCCAGTTAAAACTTTTGTTCTTCAATAATTGTTGAGGAAAAATATATACAGGCTTAGAACAAAATCTGAAGGTAGAGTGCCTATGGGAATCATGGAGGACTGTCTTTAAGTAAAAGATACTGGTTTCTTTGTCACATTTAATCAGGGACCAGTCCCAGATATGCTAAGATACTGTAACACCTGTTTTTAGGACGGGCTAGGTCTTCAGCTGCTTTGAGCCAGCGCAGTTTCAGCTGAGCTATACAAGTTTACTAGACTTAGACTTCATATTCTCCAAGACTTGAAACAGGAACACTAAAAAGTTGCAGACCAAAGCTGACCTAAAGCAAAATGTGTCCTGTGTTATACTAATACACATTCAGACCCAAACAAAGCTATATGAAGCTATATAAAAATGTGAATCTGTATTTATGATCTGATTGTAATTATTAGCAAATTGCACTCTAGAGATTAAACCATTTATAGAGGCAGTAGACAACTTTTGTAGACCTTCAGCTGGACACAGGAAATTGAGTATCTAATGATGACATCTGGGCAATAAAAATAAGAAACAAACATTTTAAAATCAGAAACAATCCATCTTATTTCCTTCACTAATAACTCCTTGATCACACATGGTCTTCTTGGGAAATACCTTGCTGAAGGCAAACATTTGTAGTGAGACACAGGTAATATAGTGGGTGATGACACTGCGCTCTATGAAACGCCTGTGTGAGGTGTGTGTGTGTGGCTGATGCTCATGGAACGTGAAGATATTATCTTATCCCAGCCTTTTCTTTTTATATCCATACATCCATGGATGGAAGATGTTCTTCACAGACTGGAAGATGGGCAGTGGTTTCACACCACCACCCCTCACCATCACCCTCACCAAATAACTGGTTGGAAAATTTATGCTTAAACAGACAGCACAGCATGAAGCATGTGCGTAAGCCTGGGATTTAACTCTGAGCTGGGATCCTAAATCTCAGTATTAAGGGGTACCTGAGCACTTTCTGCCTTGTGGTGGGTCTCAGTGTCTCCGAGGAAGTGCCTTCATCAGCATATGAAACATTTTTCTCTGTAACTAATTCAGCTGCTGTAGGGATCCAGCTGGTACTGTACTAAAATTCATTTACTACAAGCTACAACATTTGCTCTGAAAGCTGCTGCTGCAGGAGAAGACACTTTTTCCTCATCTGCAGGAGGGTTTCTGTGAGATTATTAAACTTGTGCTTTGCTGGCTTTTCCTCCATTTGACATTTCTTTTAATGATGCTGCAGAAGCTCTTCATTCTCGCAATATTGCTGATCCAGTTGGTACAGATCACATGGGCGGCATTCCCAGGGAGACTAGGTCACCCAAGAAGAGAAATCAGCTTGGGAAAAATCATTCCTCTTTTTTCATACATCCTTGTTCCTCCCCGCCCTGTCTTCCTGTGTCTGTGTGTGTCTCTCACTAAAAAAAAAAAAAAAAAGGGGGGGGGGAA